>WNGE01000426.1_pt1 | contig 66879 bp, 77 predicted proteins | sample 5400651 | NCBI WGS metagenome assembly WNGE01 (sample SAMN13153370, study PRJNA577476) | soil metagenome | isolation source: 60 cm soil or saprolite under grassland replicate 2 | place: USA:California | collected 2016-06-15 | reverse complement strand
GGGGTCGGCGCCGGCACCCTCCTGCACTACGGTCAGGCCCTCGACGAATCCATCAACGACACCCTCGACGACCGCGCCCGCGACCTGACCACCAGCGCGGCCGGCTCCCCGCTGAGCGACGACGCGGACAGCGCCGCCCAGGTGTTGTCCGCCGACGGGCGGGTCCTGGCCGCCTCACCCCGCGCCGGCGCCACCGCGCTGCTGGACCCCGCCCAGATCACCGCCGCCCGCAGCCGGCCGCTGCACCTGGACCGCGACCACGTGGCCGGGCTGTCGGGCCGGGTCAGAATCCTGGCCGCCCCCGCCACTGGCGCCACCATCGCCGTGGTCGCGGCCAGCCTGGCCGCCCGCGACGCCGCGGTGGCCGACCTGCGTACCGAGCTGCTGGTAGCCCTGCCGCTGGTCCTGGCCGTCGCGGTCGCCGCCGCGTACCTGCTGGCCACCGCGGCGCTTCGCCCGGTGGAACGGCTGCGCGCCGAGGCGGAGGCCATCACCGCCGACACCCCCGAGCAGCGGCTACCGCTGCCACCCGGCCGGGACGAGATCGCCCGACTCGGTGCCACCCTCAACACGATGCTCGACCGGCTGCACACCGCCCTGACCCGCGAACGGGACTTCGTCGCCGACGCCAGCCACGAACTACGCACGCCCCTTGCCTTGCTCAAAACCGAACTCGAACTGGCCCTGTACCGCCCCCGTTCCCCCACCGAAACCCACGCCGCGTTGGCCGCGGCGCTGGCCGACACCGACCGGCTCGTCACCCTCGCCGAGGACCTTCTCCTACTGGCCCGCACCGACCACACCACCGCCACGGGCTACCAGCCCGTCGCCGTGGCGCCGTTGCTGCGCGAGGCCGCCCGTCGCCACCTACCCGCCGCCGACGGGCGCTCGATCCGCGTCGTCTGCCCCGACGACCTGTCTGTCGCCTTTGACCCCGGCCAGCTGGGCCGCGCCGTGGACAACCTGATCGACAACGCGGTACGCCACGGCGCCGGCCCCATCGACATCACCGCCGCCGCGACCGCCGGCGGCGCGCAGGTCGTCTTGAGCGTCCGCGACCACGGACCGAGATTCCCCACCGACTTCCTGCCCCACGCCTTCGACCGGTTCACCCGCGCCGACACCGCCCGTACCAGTCCCGGCACCGGCCTGGGCCTGGCCATCGTCGCCGCGATCGCCCGCCGCCACGGCGGCACCGCCCTCGCCGCCAACCACCCCGACGCCGGTGCCGAGGTATCCCTCCGGCTGCCCACAGCACCCGATACCACTCGACCGCCACCCGACGTCCAAACCCGGACTCCCGAACCAGGCGGCGGGTAGGGAAGCACCATGCCCAGCCACGACACCCACGACCACAGTCAACGGGCCGAAGCACGCGCACCGGCCCAGTGAGGGACGACGATGACGTTCACGACACTGCACATCACGCTGACCGCGGCCACCGTCGCGGTACTCACCTTCGCCGTCGGGATGTGGCGACTACCCCGCCGAGCCTGGCGACAGGCCCCGGTGATAGCACTGCTGTCCGGCGTCGCGGTGTTCCTGTGGCGGCTCTCGGCCAACAAACCCGACCTCAACGACGACGGTCTACCCGGGTTCTCCGCCAACGACTGGGCCGCCCCGATCCTGACCTACATCACCCTCGGCGCCTACGCCGACCTACGCCCGCCGGGCGAGCCGGCCCGCTTCCGGCAGGTCCGCGCCCTCGCCTTCGTCATCGCCGTGGCCGTCAATGTCATCACCATCTGACCCGCCGGGCATCGCACCGAGCCCGCCCCGGCCCTGGGTCCGCCGACACTGGCGACTCGCACTGGCAGGCGGACTGGTCCTGGTGATCGCGGCAACCGTCACCCTCGTCCTCGTCGTCGCCCGCGGCGGCCGGCAGCCGACGCCGGTACCGCTCGGCCTGCGCCCCGCCGCGACGATCCCGCTGCCCGGGGACAGTTCCCGCTTCGACTACGCCAGCCTGGACGCGGGCCGAGGGCTGCTGTTCATCGCCCACCTCGGCGCCGGGCAGGTCATCGAGGTCGACATCCACACCCAGAAGGAGGTACGCACCATCCCGAACCTGCGGGGCGTGCACGGCGTGCTGGTCCTGCCCGACGCCCGCCGGGTCTATGCCACCGCCACCGACGCCAACCAGATGGTCATCCTCGACGAGGACACCGGTACGGTCCTGGCCCGCGGGCTGACCGGCGCCTACCCCGACGGGCTGGCCTACGACCCGCAACACCGGACGGTGTGGACGACCAACGAGTCCGGCGGCTCGGAGACCATCCTGGACGCCACAACCGCCGCGCCACGCGGCACCGTCGATGTGGGCGGGGAGGCCGGCAACGTCGCCTACGACCCCACCGCCCGGCAGATGCTCGTCGCCGTCCAGGGCCACAACCTGCTCGCTGTCATTGACCCCGCCACCGCCGCCATCACCCGCCGGGTCGAGCTGCCCGGCTGCGACCATGACCACGGCCTGGCCATCGACGACACCGACCGGCTGGCATTCGTCGCGTGCGACGGCAACGCCGTCCTACTCACCGTCGACCTGAACACCTGGCAGATCCTCGACACCCACCCGGTCGGGCAGGACCCCGACGTGTTGGCCTACGACCCCGGCGCCCACCGGCTGTACGTGGCCGCGGAAAGCGGCTGGCTCACCACCCTCGACGTCCACGACCGGCGCACGACCGTGACCGGCAGCAGCCACCTCGCCGACGGCGCCCATGTCGTCGCCATCGACCCCACCACCCACCACAGCTACTTCCCCGTTCCGCACGGCCCGGACGGCCACCCCGCGCTGCTCGTCTTCGACCCCACACACTGACCCGTCACGCAGCCACAGTCGTTGCGATGACATGACCACCGGGCTCGAATGATCTCCAGATGGCGCGTGGACAAGCACCAACCTGCAAAACCGTCGGCCGGCCTGGACCTGCAACGAAGGCCGGCAACAAGGCCGTAAGCAGCAACAACGCTGAGCAAGTCCATCAATGCCAAGATCGAATACTTGAAGGTTTGTCTCTACCCGGGGGCACACTGTAGATCTGCAAAATCGCAGCGTGATCGGCCGCCTACTGCGCGTTGAGGCGACATTCGCGTTGCCGTAGAAGCGACCTGTCGTGGCCTCGGGCTCTGCGCAGCGAGGCCACGCATTTATAGGCCCAGGCGGGGCCGATTGCCTTCGTAGCCGGCGGCCGGTTGTGCCGCCGAGTCGGCGCGCCTGGCCCTGTAGTGAACGATTCTCGGCGCGCCGCGGCACGGGATCGAGCAGCATGGTGATCTTGGGACACTGTCGGTGACGACAGGAGCTTCATGCGGTTTACGGCTCACGCCGGTATTACGCCCGGCCCGGATGATGACTGGTTTGATCCGGTTCTGACCGAAGACACCCCGTTGTATGTTGACCCGTTCCTGGTGTTCGAGGATCAGTCACCGCTGTTCTCTAGTGCCCATGATCTTGTGGCGCAGTTCTTCTCGATGTGTCGGGACTTGGTGCGGGCGGATGCTGGGCGCCGAGGCCGGCATTGGGGCAAGGCCGTCCGGTTGCTCACGTTTCCGGAGCCGAAAGAGTTCGCGCTGGGCGTGGCGATGGGTTCGCCGAACGGGTCAGGAACGGACTTGCACTACGCCGAGCAGATGGCTGGGGCGTTGGAGGCGATCACTCGGGCGGTCGAGCGGCGGGTGGCATATGTGGAAATGTTCGGGTTGTTCGTGCCCGGGTTGGGCGTGGACCGGATCAGCGACATCTTCTGCAACAGGCTGATGCCCGCCCGTACGACGTGACGGCTGACCCGGATCTGTTCGTGCGCTGGTACGAGGCCGGCCGGGCAGCCGGGCAGCGCGAAGCCGAGCGATCCGACCCGGTAGGGCAGCCGAGCGAGGCCGACTTCCATGCCTGGCTCGGCACGCTGGTCGACCGGTTCGCCCACGCGGTAGAGCACAGCGACCTGTGGCGGGTGTTCTGGAACGACGAGTTGACCCGGCCACGCAAGGAGAAGATCGTCCAAGCGGTCGCCGGGCAGCTGTGGGTGCTGCTGTGTGAGCGCTCGGACGTGGACATCAGCCGGGAGGCCAATGTCGGCCGCGGGCCGGTCGACTTCAAGTTCTCCGCCGGGTGGCGCCGTCGGGCGTTGATCGAGCTGAAGCTGATGTCGAGCCGGAAGCTACGGCAGGGTGCCGAGGCTCAATTGCCCCAGTACATGATCAGCGAGCGGATCAGCAGCGCCTACTACGTGTGTGTCGGCTTCACCGACGACGAACTGTCCGAGGACCGCAAGCGCTTGGTGTGCGAGACGTGCGCCGCGTACGAGGCACAGTCCGGATACACGGTCACACCCCGTTTCATCGATGCTCGTCCAAAGGCGTCGGCGTCCACCCTCTAGGTGACGTCATGCCGAGCGAAATCGCTTCCGGAGCTACCACAGATAGCTCATTCGTGCGAAATCCGACGCTGGCGACTTGATGCATTAAACCCGGCACTACCCTCTGTATCCCTCCGCATTGGTTCTTTCGGTGACCGACGGCTGTGGTGGTTACGTCGTGCCGGTGTGGCTGGATCGCGACCGCCCGATCGGGCAGCGGGGATGGTGATGCGATCTGCGGCAAGGCCGGAGGTGGGTTACCCTGCGGCCCATCAGGCTGGGGCCGCTGGACACAACATCCGCCTCTCCTCCCGCCTGGCATCGCGACGACTGCTCACGATCCTGGCCAGGCACTTCTCCAACGGCCCGATGAGCAACCCCGTCACCGTGCAGATCACGTGCCCGCTCCCACCCAGAGCCGACCCGGAGCCACTGACGCGGAGCGGGGTGCCGCAGCACGTGCGGCCGCGGGTCGCGCGAGTGACCAGGGAGGGATCTGCATGTCCGAGGCAGCCGCCGCGGGATGAGCCTGGCCGCACTTTCGGCGTGGCCACCGTCCTGATCGGTGCGGCCTTCAGGACCGGCCACGTGATCAGGAACGGGGACACGTTCGTCCTGGCGGGTCCCACCTGCACCGGGGTGCTGACGTCGGTCGCGCTGGGACACGGGCGCCGACTGCTCGACCAGTCCTACCTGTTCCACCGCCAGTGACGGCATCGATCCAGGTGGAAGTGACGGTCGTCCCTGCCGGGTTGGCCGTGGGGTCGCCGCTTGCGCCGTCGGCAGATACTGAGGACGCTGATGTAGCGGAGCGGTGACGAGGTGCTTCGTGTGGGTCTCTGGACTGAGGTGGCGTGGCGTGGATTTCGGTGGAGTGTTCGGGGTCAAGCTGCCGGTGAGCGATCTGGCCCGCAGCCGGCAGTGGTACGAACGGGTCTTCGGATTCACGGTGGCACTCGAGTTCCCGGATCACGAGGGTGTGGTCCGCGGTGTCGCTGGGTCACTGCCCGGTCTGGGTGACACCAGCATCAGTCTTCGGGAGAACCGACCGGTCGCCGCCGCTCTGGCCGGTTACGACATCCTGCACCTGTCCGTCGCCAGCCGCGATGAGCTGGAGAACTGGGCTGCCAAGCTCGACCGGCTGACCGTTGAGCACTCTCCGATCCGTGACGCCACTTCGCACTGGTTGTTGAGCGTGGTCGAACCAGATCGATTGGAAGTCCGCTTGCACTCGCGGGAATCCCACTCGTTGGATGATGCGGCGCCACGACCTGACCGCGGCCGTCGAGTCTCTGATCAGCGGTAGCTGACTCCCGGCGAGGGGTTGTTGAGCGACGCTCTGGATGACGACGGCCGCGACGTTGGTCGTGCACACGTAATCGGGGCAGATCGACCGACACGGCGACGACGAGCCAGATCTCTGTCGGGCGTGGGGTGGGTTGCTGGTCTTCATGTCGTCGCCGACAGGGCGGACTCCGGCCATGAACGGGCCGAGTTGATCAGGAGCTGCGGGTCCTCGGCAGCGGGCCGAGGAGCACGGCGGAGGCGACGGCGGCCAGCGGCCAGGGTGCCGCGATCGGTCCGAGCCGGCGGATCGTGGCGGCCACGGCGGCGCCCAGGGCTTGCAGCGCGTCGCCGAGCGGGCTACCTGTCGGATGCGGCGGGTCGAGCAGGACGTCCATTGCGGCGGCCAGCCGGACCGCCTGGGCACGGATGCGCTCAGCGCATCCGGTCGCGCGCCGAATCCAGCCGCGCACCGTGGACGCGGGCCGGTCCAGCTCGGCGGCCACTCTGCGGTAGCCATGCCCGCGCACGGTGGCCAGCAGCGCCGCGCCGATCACCGGCACGGCGTCGGCGTGCCGCGGTACGCCGACCGAGGCCGGCAGCAGCACATGGGTGACCCCGCAACCGGCGCAGCGGACCCGACGCGGACGCACCCGTATCGCCGGCCCGGACCGGGCCCGGACCCAGCGGACACGGGCGTAGCCCCACCACCGCAACCGGCCACCACAGCCCGGACACGCTGACGGCGCACCCGAGCAGCCAGACGAACCCGGCAAGCCGGGCACGCCAGGCGGGCTGTCGAGCACCACGAACACGACCGACGGCTCCTCGCATCGCAACAGCCTCGCCCCGCCTCGGGCCGATACGGCAGGAGCGGGCTGGTGTTGCACCCTGCCCGATCGCATCCGCCGACCGCAAGCCCGCCGACACCATGCCCGCCAGCCGACACCGGGACAGCCAGACCAGGGAATACGCCATCGGACCGACACGATGACCACGAACCGTCGTCATCGTGGATGTCGCTACACAACCCCTACGTCGTCACCCGGGGAGTCGTCCAACAGGGGTGCGCCCGAGACGAGAGCGTCGATCTTGATTCGAGGCTCCCCCGTCCACGTCCCTCGGTCGTGATGAATTCTGGATGAGATGCCGGGGCTGGATCGTTCGGCGGATTTCTCTCGAGAGGCCACCGTTGGGACCCGTTTCGCTCCTGTTGGCGAGCGTCGTTGTCCGCTGTCGATGGTGGCGGCTGACGGCCGAGTTGGCCGTCCCTCGATCGAGCGCTCGCCAACGCGGACCGACAGCGGAAGCCTTTGAACCGTGTCGAAGCGCACGAAGGTCATCTACGACATCCGCGTCGCCGAGGGTGACGAAGGCCGGCGCCTTGCCTCAATCCAGGCAAAAGCCATCGTGGACATCCTGACCTGGACCGCCGCACAGAGACGACGTGCTGCGGACCAGGAGATCGTCACCGAGACGCCCCGGCACTCACCCGCACCAGACGCTGATACGCTCCAAGTGCGGACATCTTGATTTTTGCAGTTCTGCGACATGCCGCCGAGTCAGGCCAACTGCAAAAATGATTCGTACCACTTAAAGGGCTTTTGCCCGATTCAAGATGTCCGACTTCGCGGTGATTCACCTCGACGCAGGTTCGACTCCTACCCAGGATTCGAACCTACGCAACGTACCGGGTCGCCACTCCCCCAACCGCAACCGTTGATCGTCTGGGCAAGGTTTGAGCTGCCCGATCGCCGCCTGAACAAGCGGCAGCCCAAACCGAGCCGCACATGATGGCAGCTAGCCGCTCGAAAGTGATCACGAGCCTTCGTCCTGCTCGGTCCTCCGACTTGATCCCGGATGCGGTGAGGTCCCTGACCGCTTCTGTCATCCGCACGGGTGTCGTCGTCGAAGACCGCCTGCACCGACCGTGGACATGTCGATCGAGTGCGAGGAGGTTGGCGATGAGTGGTGGAGTGTTCAAGCGGTGCGGGTGTCGGCATCCGCAGACCGGCCGGTCTCTAGATTCGGCCTGCCCCAGGTTGCCCGAGCGCGGGCATGGAAGCTGGTCCTTCGACTGCGCGGTGGCGAGCGTGCGCGGGCGGCGGGAGCGGGTCCGCCGCGGCGGCTACCTCACCCGACGCGACGCCCTCGCGGCCCGGGACGCGCTGCTCAACCCGTCCGAGGATCACAACGCCGACGCCCGGACGGTGGGCCGGTGGCTGCGGTACTGGCTGACCACCCGCACCAGCATCCGGCCCAGCACGCTGCGCTCCTACACCGAGCACGTCGAACTGCACCTGATCCCCCACCTTGGCCGGGTCCGGCGCGGCGAGCTGACCGGCCGGCACGTCGCCGACATGTTCCACACCCTGGCGACCACGAACAACCGCTACGGCCGGCCACCCACCCCGGCCACGCTGCACCGCATCCGAGCCACCCTCCGCTCGGCGCGCTCAACGCCGCGATCCGCGACGGGCTGCTGCGCGACAGCCCCGCCCGGCACATCGAACTGCCCTCGCCGCGCCGACCGCAGGCGCAGGTGTGGACCGACCACCGCGTGGCCGCCTGGCGCGAGCACGGCGAGCGGTCCGCGGTGGCGGTGTGGACGGTCCAGCAGCTGGTCGCGTTCTTCGGGTTCATCGCCGACGACCGGCTGTTCGCCCTGTGGTGGCTGATCGCGCTGCGCGGGCTACGCCGCGGTGAGGCCGCCGGGCTGCGCTGGGCCGATGTCGACCTCGACGCCCGGGTCATCGTGATCGGGCAGCAGCGCATCGCCTACGGCCACACCGTCGCGGTCGGGCCACCGAAGACCTGCGGGTGCCGACAATCCCATCCACCCTGGTCGTCGCCGGCTTGACGCCACGGCAGATCTTGTTCTCAGCGACGTGTCCGGGGCCGGTCAAACCCGCTGTTTGTGACTGCGTGACGATGGCTCGTCGTGCTGCTACGACTCGCGTACCTGGGCGTGACGAACGCGCTGGCGATGCTGCGGCTGCTGCCGATGAGCGACCACGCCAAGGACACGGAGATCCTCGCCCTGCGCCACCAGATCACGGTGCTGCAGCGCCAACTGGCCGGCGAGAGAATCCGGTTCGATCCCTCCGACCGGGCCATCCTCGCCGCGCTACTGCACCGACTCCCCCGCAACGCGTTGCGGCAGGTACGGCTGCTGGTCCGCCCGGACACCGTCCTGCGCTGGCACCGCGACCTGGTAGCCCATCGCCACGCGGCCGCGTCCCGTCCCAAACGAGCCGGCCGGCCCCGCACGGTGCGATCCGTCCAAGCGTTGGTGCTCCGCCTGGCACGCGAGAACAGCTCCTGGGGATACCGGCGCATCCACGGCGAACTACTCGTGCTGGGCGTCAAGGTGGCCCCGTCCACGCTCTGGGAGATCCTCCGCGAGGCCGGAATCGACCCGGCCCCACAACGAACCTCGCAAACCTGGGCGACTTTCCTGCGCTCCCAAGCCGAAGCGATCCTCGCCGCCGACTTCTTCGAGCTGGTCACGCTCACCGGAGCCCGCCTGTACGTCCTCGCCGTGATCGAGCACGCCACCCGCCGCGTCCGCATCCTGGGCGCCACCGCCCATCCCACCGCCGCCTGGGTCACTCAGGCCGTACGCAACCTCGCCATGGACCTGGACGACGCCGGCTGCACAGCGCGCTACGTCATCCGCGACCGGGACGGCAAGTTCCCGGCGCTGGTCGAAACGATCCTCGCCGACGCCGGTGTGAAGACCGTGCTCAGCGGCGTCCAGATGCCCCGGATGAACTCCATCATGGAACGGTGGATCCAAAGCTGCCGCCACGAACTGCTGGACCGAACTCTGATCTGGAATCAGACGCATCTGCTGCGCGCCCTGCACGAGTACGAGCGCCATCACAACGCCCACCGACCTCATCGCGGGATTTCGAACGCCCGGCCGCTACGTCCACTGCCCGAGCCGATCACCGATCCCGACAGAATCACACGCCTCGACATCCGTCGGCGTGATCGACTCGGCGGCATCCTCCACGAGTACGAACCTGCGGCGTGACCTGCACAGACAAGGTTTTCGGCACCCGCAGGGCCGCTGACGATGGTGGATGTCGAGAATCGCACTGCGCTGCTCTGGCCCAGGTACGATCTCACGCTCAACTCTCTTACGCTCGACATGATGCACCCGGACTTCGACCTGATCACCGGTCTGCTAGGACGACCTGCCACCTTGCACGTCGCCGGACTCGCCGGCCGCGCCGGGCGCGGCTCGGCCGCCACCATCCTGTTTGACTACCCGGAAGCGACCGCTTAGGCGCTGACTCCCGGACGACGATCACATCACCGAAAGAGGAGAACCATGATCAGCGGAACGACGGCGCTCATCGCACACATGGGATACCCCACTTACACATTCAAATCGCCGCTGATCTACAACCCGTGGTTTGAGAAGAACGGCGTCGATGCGGTCGTCGTCCCGATGGGGATCAAGGCCGAGGATTACCCTGTCTTTTTCCGGTCGGTTTTCACACTGACGAACATCCGTGGTGCGCTGGTCACGATGCCGCACAAGGTGACCACCATGGAGCTGGTTGATGAGCTCAGCCCGATCGCCGAAATCGCCGGCGCGACCAACGCAGTTTTGCTGCGGGAGGACGGGTCGCTTTTTGCCGATCAGTTCGACGGCGCCGGTTTCGTCCGGGGTGTGTTGCGCAAGGGATTCGAACCGTCCGGAAAACGCGCGCTCATTGTCGGCAATGGCGGCGTCGGTTCACCGATCGCGGCCTCGCTGGCGGGCATCGGACTGGCCGGCATCGGCCTGTTTGATTCGAATGCGGCGGCCTCTGAGGCGCTCGCCCAGCGGATCGGCGAGCACTACCCCGCCGTGGAGGTCGCCATGGGGTCGAAGGATCCCGAGGGTTACGACCTGATCGTCAACGCCACCCCGATCGGAATGAAAGACGGCGACCCACTTCCTGTCGACATTGATCGGATCGCACCCGGTTCCTACGTCGGGGACGTGGTGCTCAAAGCCGAGGTCACTCCATTCCTGCAAGCCGCCAAGGACAAGGGCTGCATAATTCAGGTGGGCAGCGACATGCTGTTCGAGATGATTCCCGCTTGTCTGGAGTTCTTCGGCTTCGGCAGTGCCACGCCGGAGGAACTGCGCACAGCTGCGCAGTTGCCGTGATGAGCGTGAGCTCTACGGCGGTCGAGTCATCGGCAGGAGCCGCACGGGGGGTCGCGGCCCGCAGCTATTGCTGTTTCGGCTCGCGGTCCATGGCTAGAAGAGTTCCACGGGGTTCGCGCCGTGGCGCTTCGTCTTGTGCTTCACATTGAGCCTGGGTGCTTCGCCTGTCCAACGGGAATTCAGCCTCCTCCGAGTCGTTCGAGAGCTCTGAAAGACGAACACCTGTCCACGCGCACGCTTGCCCCCCGTGCGTCGCCCAGTACTCGTCCCAGTGGGCGAGCTTGTAGGCGTCCCGCTCGAGGCCGCGCTCCCGTAGGCGGTGTTGAAGTGTCGCGGGCGAGACGCGGACGTGGACCACCTCGACGTCGACAGGCGGCCAGTGGAAGCGGTCCGCGGACGCGGTGATGAAGGTGGGATCGGACAGGTACGGGCTGAACGGTGCGTCGATGACCACCGGGCGGCCGATGCGGAGGTTGGCCCCGGCGACGTCGAGGAGCGAGTCGTACTCGAGGGGCAGGATGCGTTCGCGGTAGTACGCGTTCGACTCGCGGTCGCCGGGATCGTAGCCGGCGGCCAGCAGGGCGGCCTCGACGAAGCGGGCGCTCATCGCATCCTTGTCCAGGTAGGCGGCGCCGTACTCGCGAGCCAGGCGCTGGGCGATCGTCGACTTGCCGGAGCCGGCCGTGCCGATGACGATGCGCAGGGTCAGACCGGTCATCGGCGCGCGTCCTGCACCGCGGCGAGAAAATCGCGGGCGGCGGCGGTGACCCGGGTGAAGTCGCCGTCCGCTTGCCACGCCTTGGTGATGGCGCTGCCCACGCCGACGCAGGTGACGCCCGCCGCGATCCACTCTTTGACGTTTTCCGGCGTCACGCCGCCCGCGGGCATGATCGGTAGGTGCGCCAGCGGCGCGAGCACGGCCTTGGCGTACGGGATGCCCGCGTTCTCCGTCGGGAACAGCTTGACAATGTCCGCACCCGCCTCGGCCGACTCGAGTATCTCGGTCGGGGTGAACGCCCCACTGATGGTGGGGACCTGGTAGCGGTTCGCGACGCGGATCATTTCGGGGTTGAGCTGCGGGCTGACCAGGAACGTCGCGCCGGCGCGGATGCACTCGTACGCCGCGTGGCCATCGAGCACCGTCCCGGCCCCCACCGCGACGCCCTTGGAGGCGTACTGCGCGGCCAGTCGATGAACAAGATCGACAGCTCCCGGAATGGACAGCGTGATCTCCAGCGCGCGGAACCCGCCCTCGATCGCGGCGTGCGCGACGCGCTCCGCGATGTCGGCATCCGGCAGCCGAACGATCAGGACGGCACCGGACTCGTCGATCGTCCGCAACGTCCGCAGCTTGGTGAGCAACCGATCTCAGCAACCGATCTCAGCAACCGATCTCAGCAACCGATCTCGTGGAGGGAGCGCAGACCATGGACCTAGTTGAGGCGCAGGCCAAGCGTGCTGCCCGGTTCGCCCAACCAGGTGTTCCTCGGGTCGGTCTGTTGCAGGCGCTGACTGCGAGAGCCATGGGCGACGCGATTCGCGCCGCCCGCCGGACCGATGTGTCCGGGTCGTCATGAGCGGCGCGCGCACCATTGTTCTCGGCGCCTCGCACTGGCACGTCCCTCTGTATGCCGCGGCGATCGCCGAGGTGCACAGTGTCGTCGGGCTTTCGGACGATGACCCGGACCGGGTGGGCGACCTTGCCGAGCTGTGGGGTTGCCCGGTCGAAGCCGACTGGCGTCGGTTGCTGGAGCTGCCGGATGTCGAGCTCGCGTACGTTTTCGGCCCGCACGACCGGATGGCGCAGACGTGCCGGGCGCTGGTCGAGCGGCGCATCCCGTTCGTCGTCGAGAAGCCGCTTGGCACCTCGCTCGAGCAGTTGCAGCAGGTGCGGCGCGCCGCCGAGGAGGCGCGCGTCCCGGCCACCGTGCCGCTGATCCAGCGGGGCGGTCCCGCGGACAGCTGGCTCGCGAAGGCCGGGCGACCGGTGTATCAGCGGCTCTCGTTTCTCGCCGGTCCCCCGGAGCGCTATGACCGCAACGGCAACCCGTGGATGCTCGACCCCAAGCGCGCCGGTGGCGGCTGCCTGGCCAACCTGGGTCCGCACTTCGCGGACCTGTTTCTGCAGCGCAGCGCCACCACAACCGTCGACGTGACCGCGAGGCTGTCGTCGACCCTGCACACCAGCACGGTCGAGGACCACGCGATCCTGGTCTTGACCACGCCGGACGGTCGTGAGGCGATCGTCGAGGTGGGGTACGCGTTCCCGCAGTCGGAGCTGAAGCGTTACTGCAGCTACTCGTCGGCGGGCGAGGCTGGTTTCGCCTCCATCGATACGGACGGATCGGCCACGTTCACCTCGCTCGATGGTCGCACTGAGCGAGCCGCCATCGACGTGGACAGCGATCCTCTGTATGACCCGTTCGTGCGGCAGGTCGCGCGCACGCTCGGCGAGGGCTTCCGCGGATTGCCGAGCCTAGGCGAGCTGGAAGATGTCATGCGGATCATCTGGCGGGCCTACCAGGCGCATCGAGAAGGGCTACATGATGACTGATCTCAATATCGAGGCGGTCGCGAAGGCAGCGGGCGTGCACCGCTCGACCGTCTCCCGCGCCTTTTCCCGCCCAGACGCGGTCAAGGCGCAGACACGGGAGCACATCCTGCGCGTCGCGGAGGAACTCGGTTACACCATGAGCCCGCTCGCCCAGGCGCTGCGTTCGAAGACGAGCGCATTCATCCCGCTGATCGTGCCGAACATGATCAACCCGTTCTACGCCGAGCTCGCCACGACGATGACCCAGGCCGCGGGCGACCGCGGCTATCAGCTGGTGCTGTGCATCACCAACGGCGACAACGAGCGGACGGCCGGCTACCTGACCGCCATGCAGTCGCTGTACGCGCCGTTCGGCATCGTCGCGCCGTCGACGCGGGTCGACATCGACACGCTGACGCAGTTCGGGTTCGGGAACCGGGTGGTCGTCATCGACCGCGTGGACCAGCACGCGACCGTGCCGAGCGTCACCGTCGACAACCGCCGCGGCATTGAGCTGGCCTTCGACCATCTGCGCTCCCTCGGCCACCGCCGGGTCGGCTACGTCTCGGGCATCTCGGGCACGCACACCGCCCAAGAACGCCTGGACGCGTACAGCGAGCTCGCCGACGGTGACCCGATCGTCCTGGACAGCGGCACCGACACCGAGGCGGGCGAGCGCGCGGCCGCCAAGTTCCTCGCCATGACCGACCGGCCGACAGCGATCGTCGCAGCCAACGACATGACCGCGTTCGCGCTCATTTCCGCGCTCGCCGCCCAGGGCCTGAGCATCCCGACGGACGTCTCGGTCGTCGGTTTCGACGGACTCGCCTTGGGCGCACGCTTCAACCCCGTCCTGACCACGGTCCGCCAGCCGATCGCCGACATGGGCAACATCGCGATCGACCTCGCCGAGAGGAAGGCAGCGGACGGATCGGTCGATCACGTCGTCCTGACGCCGGAGCTGCTGGTGCGGGCCTCCACCGCCGGGCCGCCGGCATGACGGCGCGCACCGGCGGCGAGCTGCCCCGCATCCCCGGCGTCCGGTACGCCGACCACGTCGCGTTCACCGTGCCCGACCTCGACGAGGCCGTCCGGTTCTTCGTCCAGACGCTGGGGGCGCAGGAGCTGTATCGCTCTACCCGGGGACCGGATGCGCAGTTCATGCCCGAGAACTTCGCCGTGCCAGAGGACGCGCGCCTCACGCTGGCGATGCTGCGCATGCCGCCCAACCTGAACGTGGAGCTCTTCGAGTGGAGCAGCTCCGACCGTCGCACCGAATACCCGCGGCACAGTGACGCCGGCGGGCACCACCTGTGCTTCGTGGTGGACGACGTGGACCAGGCGATCGCGGTACTCCGCGGAATCCCGGGCGTGCGACTGCTCGGCGACCGCAAGGAGGTCGCGGGCGACAGCCCCCGCGTGGCGGGCAACCGATGGACCTACTTCCTCACGCCGTGGGGACTGCTGATGGAGATCGTCGACCGTTCCAGGGTGGCCGACCCGCCGCCCCTGGTCGGCCCCGCCGACTGGCACGCAGCAGCAGAGAACAACAACACCAGAAAGGAGCAGTGACAATGCGGATTGCAGGACACACCCTTGGCACCCCGGAGCAGACCGTCCCGGAGGCGCTCGCGCTGTTCGCGACCGCCGGCCTGGACGCAGCTGAGGTGATCTACGAGGACGGCTACCGCTCGGGGCTGCCGCTGCGCGACCGGCGCTCAGCAGAACAAGCCCGGCGGGCGTCCGAGGACACCGGTATCCCGATCGTCGGGATGACCCCGTACACCACGGGCATCAACGCCCTCGACGAGGGTGAGTGGCGGACCGCGGTCGACGAGTTCCGCGGCGCCATCGAGATCGCGCAGGTCGTGGGCGCCGACCGGCTCCGCGTCTACGCAGGGTCGTGGCGACCGGACGACCGGGACCACGCGGCCCACTGGAGCCGGCTCGTTGCGGCCCTGGCCACGCTGGCGCCGGAAGCGTCGGACGCCGGGGTACGGCTGTGCGTGGAGAACCACTTCGGGACCATGACGCAATCCGCGGCCGAGACGGCACGGCTGGTGCGTGAGGTGAACCACCCCGCGGTACGGGTCCTGTACGACCAGGCCAATCTGACGTTCACCCACGACGAGCCCTACGAACAGGCGCTGCGGATCCAGGGCGACCTGGTCGGGCACGTGCACGTGAAGGACCTGGTGTTCACCGACCCGGACGCGCCGTTCCACGCGTCCGAAACCGCGCGGGTCGCGGCGTCCGAGCGGGCGGTGCGCTCGCGCGTCGTCGGCGACGGCGTGGTGCCCTGGGGCGGCATCCTGAAGTCCCTGTCGACGCTGGGCTACGACGACGTCCTCTCGCTCGAGTACGAATACCGCTGGCACCCACAGGATCTGCCCGAGCCGGTGGTCGGCTTTACGCGGTCCGCGGCGGCGCTCCGCGCCTTCCTCGCCGAGCTAGCCGCCGCAAAGAGTTCGCGATGAGCGGGCAGGCCAGGACCCGCGTCGGCATCATCGGCGCGGGAAACATCGCCTCCATCGCGCAGCTGCCGACACTTGTCAAGCGGGACGACGTGGAGCTCGCGGCACTCGTGTCACGCCGCCAGGACCCCGGACCGCTGATGCGCCGCTGGGGCTTCGGCGCCGCCTACGGGACGGTCGAAGACATGCTCACGGCCGAAACCCTGGACGCGGTCTTCGTGCTCACTCCGCGGTCGGAGCATGCGCACGCCGTCGACGCCTGCCTGCGGCGCGACCTCGACGTGTTCTGCGAGAAGCCGCTCGCGCCGTCAGCCGACGAGGCGGAGCGCCTGGCCGACCTCGCCGACCAGCACGGCCGCATCCTGATGGTCGACTTCAACCGTCGCTACGCCCCGGTCTACGTGACAGGGCGCGAGACCTTCGGGTCGGCCGGCGCCACCTTCTGCGTCGCCCAGAAGAACCGGCCCGGGTCGGAATACCGTGCGACGTTCGAGAACGCCATCCACATGGTCGACCTGCTGCGCTGGTACTGCGGCGGCGAGGCCGTCGAGGTGACCGCGCACGCCGCGGGCGACGACCCGTGGCAGGAGGACGGGACCGCAGCGATCATCCGCTTCGACTCCGGCAACACCGGCGTGCTGCTGGCGGCACGCACGGCCGGCGCCTGGAACGAAAAGCTCGACGCCTACGGCGCCGGACGTTCCGCCGAGGTGCGGGCGCCCGAGTCCGTGTCGATCACTGTCGATGGTGTGACCACGACCCGCGATCTCAGCTCTGAGGCGTTCGGCTGGGCGACCGCGACCGAAACCCTCGGCTTCGCCGCGGCAGTGCACCACTTCCTCGATCGAAGGGCCGATCGCCGGCCGCCCTTGACCGCTGGGCGCGACGCCGTCGCCACCCAGCGGCTGCTTGACCGCATCCTCAAGGCCGCTGGGCTGCCGACTCACGAACAAGAAGGCCGCCAGTGGGCAAGCCACGCGACGAAAGCGGTCCAGCAACGAGCTTGAGGACCACGTAGTCCTGATCACGGGCGCCAGCGGCGGCAAGCGCGGCGCCATGATCGACGCCATCTCGCAACACCCGCACCAGGCAGGTCGGTTCACCATGCCCGCGTTCCTCAACCCATCAAACGTAAAACGCTTTACCACGCAACCCACTAGCCGCGACCTGACGCTCAGCGCCTGGCCCCGGCCAACCAAGAAGCACGCCGAACCAGGGTTACCCACCCACATGGATTTGGCGCTCGGCGAACCCGCACACCACATCGTTACGGGCGCCGGAACTGTTCCAATCACCCCTTTCGAGGAACACGTCACCCCCCAACACGTCCAAGTAAGGAGCGTTCAATGACCAACTCACAAGATGCGTTCGGCACTTCGACCCCAGCGGAGCTTCCTGAAGGATCCGATCGCCCTCACCGCCCCATCAACATGGTGGCAGGCACGATCGGCCACTTCGTGGAGTGGTATGACTGGTATACCTACGGACTGCTCGCAGCGGTGTTCGCGCGACAAATCTTCCCAAGCCACTCATATTTCGCATCTCTTATCGCAGCGCTGAGCACTTATGCGATCGGGTTTGTAGTGCGCCCATTCAGCGGAATCATCATTTCTCCACTGGCCGACCGCTTTGGCCGACGAGTCGTCCTCGCGCTGTCCGTCTCCGGGATGGCACTGGGCTCCCTGATCGTCGCCCTCACCCCTTCATTTGCGACGATCGGCTACGCAGCACCGATTCTCTTTGTCATTGCCCGCATCCTGCAGGGCATCTCGGCCGGCAGTGAGCAGCAGAGCGCCATCTCGTTCATGGTCGAACACGCTCCCGCGAACAGGAGGGGCCTGTTCGGTTCCTTCAGCAACATGGCAAGCGGCCTCGCGACCCTCGCAGCGACCGGTTCCGCCGCGATCGTGACAGCAGTCTTCCCTCGAGAGACCCTCGCTGTCTGGGGTTGGCGCATCCCGTTCCTCGTCGGCGGGATCCTCGGCCTGGTCGGTCTTCTCCTGCGGGCCCGCGCCGACGAAACCCCTGAATTCGAGGCCAGTGCTGTCGTCGATCACAAGTCCGCGCCGGCTCGGCTATGGGCCCTGCTCCGCGAACACCCGAAGGCTCTGCTGCAGACAGCGGCACTGTCCGCGCCGGCCGTGGCCTACTACACCTGGGCCACCTTCCTGCCCACCTACGCCAAACTGACCACCGGCCGGAACACGGCCTCCACCCTGGCCGGGAGTGTCATCGGGCTCGTCCTGCTCGTCATCATCGTGCCAATTTGCGGCGCGCTTTCAGATCGACTTGGACGACGCAAGATCTTCCCCATCATCGGTGCCATCGGCATGATCGTGCTCTTCTACCCCCTGCTGCTGCTGCTGAACCAGCCGGGATTCGGCGTATACGTCCTGGTTGCGGCCTCCGGATGGGTGGTCCTCGGTATCTGGCAGGCGGTTTACCCGACCATTCAGGCCGAGCTGTTTCCGGCCTCCGTCCGGGTATCCGGCATTGGATTCTCGCATCAACTGGTGATCGCCGCCTTCGGTGGCACCGCCCCGCTGATCGCCGCCGCATTCGTCGGCGCGGGACACCCCACCTGGACCGCCATCTACATGATCGTCATCGTCGCCCTCTGTCTCATCGTCTACTTCACGCTCCCCGAGACAGGCAGTCGGACCAAGCGGGCCACCGTAGCTCTCACCGACCCCGAGGTACTGGAAGGCGAGAAGCTGGAGGTCTCCACGACTGTGGGCGCGAGTCAGACGAAGCATTCCCGGTAGCAGGCGTGCTTCTTCTCGGCTGAGACGGCCTCAAGCGTCTCAAGAAGGCGCCAGCCGTGCATCGACGCGCGGCTGGCGCTTTCCCGCATTGACCTCCATGAGGTCGGTCCGAATCGCGGAATGAGCTCGCCGCTACGGGGTCCGCGGCACCGGCCTTCTACACCCCGAAGGTCACGGGCGTTCCGGGCCCGGGGCCCGTGACTCGCTGATCTGGGCCTGCGCGGCTAGCAGCTGCCACGCCGACCCGTGCCCGGTAGGTCGGACCGGCCGCACCGCGCGGCCGCGTGGGCGGGCGTCCCACTGTCATCAACGCCGACCTGATCCGGGCCGCCCGGGACATGCTGCCCAACCCCGACGCCAGCGTCACCCCCATCGCCAAGCTGCTCGGCGTCAGCCCCGGCACCCTCTACAACCACATCCCCGACCTACGCGAGCTACGTGCCGCCGGCCGAGCCCGCCGCGAACTCCCCGCTGCCCGCCAAGCCGGTGATGACCAGTGAAGACCCTCGGGATCGTGCTCATCGTCGTCACCGGCCTGCTCACCTTCCACCCACCCCACTTCCTGCTCGAAGCCGGCCGGCGCCCGGCCAGCGCCACCGCCGTGGTGCTGGAGATCGGCCTTGCGGTAAACCTGCTTGCCGCGCTCATCGCGGCCGTCGGCATCGCGCGCAACGCCCGCTGGGGCTGGGCGCTCGGCATCGTCATCGCGGTCGCGGCGGTCGTGCTGTACCTGATCAGCAGACCATCGGGCTGCCTGGCCTACCGAAGAACTGGGTGGAGCCGAGCCGGATCGTGGCGCTGGTCATCGAGGTCCTGTTCATCGCCCTGGTCAGCCGCGAGCTGCGTCACGTCACAGGAGCGCCCACCGCAGGCGGGCGCAAAAGTTAGGTCGACGGCCATTTGGATGGGGTGACACGTTCATTACCGGCACCCCGCGATGGCGGGGCTGGCGGGTCAGGCTTCGGGGATCGGCCTACCGAAGGTTTCCAGGGTGATGTCGGCCGGTTCGGGGCCGCCGCGTCGGCCGGTGTCCAGGCCGTCGATCGCGGCGAGCTGCTCGCCGGTGAGCCGGAAGTCGAAGATGTCGAAGTTCTCCGCGATGCGCTGCGGGTTCGTCGACTTCGGAATGGCCGAGCGGCCCTGCTGCAGGTGCCAGCGCAGCATCACCCGCGCGGGCGTCTTGCCGTGCGCCGTGGCGATCTCGCCGATGACCGGGTCGTGCAGGGCGCTGGTGTGGCCGCTTACCGTGCCAGTGCTTCACCCCGGGCGGGCACCAGACGACATCACCGGCGCGGATCTCCTCGACCGGTCCGCCCCATTCCTGGGTGCGGCCGACGCCTTTGGCGACGATCAGCCGCTGGCCGGCCGGGTGGGTGTGCCAGGCCGAGCGCGCCCCGGGCTGGAAGGTGACGTACGCGCCGCTGTAGGAAGCGGTCTCTTCCTCGGCGAACAACGGTCGGACGCGGACCTCGCCGGTGAAGTACTCGGCCGGGCCGGTACTGGCCGGCTGCGATCCACTGCGGGTGATCATTCGTGGTACCTCCTCAGCGGCGGCGGGCGGCCGGGTGCAGGGACGGGCTGACCCAGCCGTTGTCGGCACCTGGATCCCCGATCCGGCCTCCGACCAGCAGCAGGTTGCCGACCCTGCCGCATGACAACGGCGACGCCGGATGCCCAACCAGTCGGTCCACACACCAGGATCGTCGGCTAGTTGATCTACCTCTCCGACCCTTAGAGGGACCAACCTACGCAGCCCGGCAGCCGCAAATCGAGAGGTCAGACCAGCAGTTCCAGCAGCTCAACTGAGGGTGTGCTAGCCACCCTGCGTGCAGGTCCGTCTCTTGCCGGGGGCACGTCACGGATCTACAAAATCGCAGCGTGATCGGTCGGCGACTGCTTGTTGAAGCTACCTTCCCGCTGTCCTAGTGTCGCGCCGCCCTGCGGGCCTCCGGACTCACCCGGAGGCCCGCAGTCGTGTCCGCTGGCATTGTGTAAGAAGCAGCAGACTGGCGCCTGCGGCGGGTGCTGGGCGGTGTGTGCCTGAGCCGGGCACTGCGCGCGTTCGTTGGTATCGGGAGCCGCTCGGCCGTGCGGCAACAGGTGGTGATCTCAACGTCAGGCAGTGCCCGGTGCCGGTCGGCGGGCCGTCGGATGCCGAAATGGTTGATCAGGGCGTCGAGGCGGTGTGAGAACAGGTCCGGGTAGATCACCCGGGCAAGGCGGACGGTGTCGAGGAAGTCGATCGTTGCGAGCGTCGGGCAGGAATCGCGGTAGTCGTACAGGATGCCTGCCTCTGTGGGGGCGTTGTGTGCAACCAGCAGGTACGGCGGGTCCGTGAGTCGACTGTCCAGCCGGGCCAGCACGTCTGAGGCTGCAGGCTGGTGGGCCACCATCGCCGAGGTGATGCCGGTCTGATCGGTGTCCAAGGGAGTGACGGGGGGCGTGCTCGGGAGGTCGCATCAACGCGGTGAAACGGCTGACCTCCCGCAATTGGCCGTCAACCGGGCGTAGCGCGATCGCCGCGACGTCGATGGGTTCGGGGCGACGCCCGGTCGGCGTGGTGGCCTCGAAGTCGATGACGACGAAACAGGTGGCGCGGTACCGCTCGTCGTCGATCAGGCTGTTGCCCATTGGCGTGCCTCCCGGGCGATGGTCTCGGCGTAGTTGGCGATGCGCTCGTCGGTGTCGTGGTCGGTGACCACGACCGCGAGTGTGGTGTCGAGGATGAGGGCGGGCCTCGGCCAGAGTGGCGACCGGGGTACCGGCGTGTACCTGGTCGCCGGTAACCCGGGGCAGGCCGACCCCGGCCGCCCGGTACGCCTGTTGCACCAGCGATGAGCAGTCGCACTCGTGGGCCGGGTCGCCGGACCGGGCGGCGGTGCAGTCCCCGCCGAACGCGTACGGGGTGCCGAGTTGCGCCAGCGCCCACCCGATCGCGGTGACCACTTGCGGCGGGGTGCCGGGCGGCAGCCTGAACCCGGGCGGCAGTGTGACCCCCGCCCCGGTCGTGCCGTCGCCTCCGTCGCACACCGCCCCGCCGGTGTACGCGGCGACGATCGCGGTAGCGCGGGCCTCGTGCTTCTGATACGCGTCCGGGGTCGCCGACTTCTGCACCCGTTGCGCGGCAACGGTCAGCGGCAGCGACTGCCACCCGGGCACGTGCCGGAGGGCGGTGTAGAACGCCGCCGAGGCGTACGCCGGGTCCATGATCTGTGCCGGGGTGCCCCACCCCTGCGACGGGCGTTGTTGGAACAGCCCGAGCGAGTCATGGTCGGTCGCCGCCCCGGAGTTGATCAGATCAGACTCCTGCAACGCGGTGGCAATGGCGATCACCCAGCCGCGTACCGGAATGCCCATCCGCTGCCCCACCCCGATGATCACCGCAGCGTTACGGGCCTGCTCGGCCGACAGCCCAGCCGGGACCGCCCCGGGATTGTTCACCCTGGCGGTGCAGGCGAGCGCGGCTGCGGCCGGCTCACCCCCGCCGAAGATCGCGGCGACCACGCCGCCGGCCGCCCCGCCAATGAGCAGCACGAGAGCGAGCAGCCCCGCCGACGCGTACACCACTACCCGTCCCACGGGCCACCGTCCACATGCGACAGATGGGGTGCGGCGGCGGCCGGTACCGGGATGTCCGCCAGCGCGACCCGGCCCGGGTGTCCGGCGACGCGCCACACCGGCCCGGCGGGGCCACCCGTGCCGGCCGTGTGCTCGTCACTGGCAGTGGCGACGGTGAGCCCGTCGGGTACCCCGGTGCGGGCGAGGTGCGCGTGCAGGTTGGCCTCCCGGGCGGCGGTGGGCAGCCAGAACAGCACCGGGTACGCCCGTTGTGTACCGGCAAGCTGGCCGTAGCCGGTCAGCTTTCCGGCGACCCGGGACAGCACCTCGGTACCAAGGTCCATCTCCAGCCAGAACGGCACCGCCCGCCCGCCGGTGTGCCATACGCCGTGACCGTCGGGGCGGACCAGGTTGCCGCACGCCTCACGGCAGCGGGCCTCGTTCCACCACCGGACGAGCCGGGTGTCGTCGTCGCGGGTGCGGGCGTGCGCGGTCAGCGCGACGAAGAACCCGTTCACCGCCAGGAGATGCGGCAGGGTCGGGGACATGGCGAGCCGGGCGGTGGCGTCGCGGACGGCGGCCGGGCGGGGCAACGGTTCGCCGCGCGACGCGGCCACGATCGCGGCACCCAGCGGGCCGAGGGTCCATCGCCAGGCTTGCGACCCGGGCCGCTGGTAGTGGCGGAACCGGTCGAGCACACCTCGGCTGCGCAGGTCGGACAGCCGGTTGCGGGTGCGTCCGAGCGAGGTGAAGGCGAGGTCGGCGATCTGGTCGGTGGTGAGGGTGTGGTGGTCGGCCAGCAGGTCGAGCAGGAGCCGGTCGCGGGGCGTGATGCGGGACAGCTCGTCGGCCACGGCGGACGCCGACAGGCGGACGGCGGGGCCGGCGGCTGTGCCGCTTACGGTGATATCCCTTATCAGTCGGTTCCGGTCCACGGGTCCTCCTCATCGCCGGTGACGTGCGGGTACGGGCTGTTGGCGGGGGCGGGTTGGGGCGAGGGTTCTTCGCTCGTGGAGCGGCCTTGAGGTTGCTCGTGAGGTACCTCGTGAGACTGCTCGCCCAGTGAGTTCGTCAACGTGTCGAAGTTGCTGGGTTGGCGGCCTGCCGGCATCGCCACCGCCTGCTGCGGCGCCGTCGTGCCGGTGCTGGGCCGGGGCTCGGCGGTGGCGGCCTCGCCGAGCAATGCACGGCGCTTCTTCTGGCTGAGCCCGGTGCGACGGCGTGCGGCGCGGCGCAGCTCGTCGGCGCGGCCTGGCTGGGGCTGCGGCGGTGGGAGGGTGTCGGCGGTGACCGGCCGCGCCGCACGTCCACCGGCGACCGGGCGCAGGACGACTTCGTAGCCGCCCAGGCGCATCAGGTCGCCGTCGTCCAGCCACGGCTTGACGTGATGGGCCTGGTCGATGGCGTCTTTGGGGGCGAGGGCGAAGTAGACCTTGTTGCGGGCGTTGGCGTCGATCGCCTCGGCCATCTCCCGGGACAGTTGGCCCATGTACTGGTGGGCGAGCACGAACGAGGTGTGCAGGCCGCGGGCTTCGGCGAGGGCGTCGTCGATGCCGATGGGCAGGTGCAGGAAGTTGTGCGCCTCGTCCAGTACCACGGTGGCGTCCGGGCGCTGTTCTTCCGGGATGCGGGCGCGGGCGGCGGTGGCCTGCCACAGCCCGGCCACCAGCAGCGACCCGACCAGGCGGGTGCCGTCCTCGCCCAGAATCCCTTTAGGCAGCCGCATCCTCGACGGCGGTGTCCTGCCCAGAACTCGCCGAGGGTGCCGGCCTCCCACGCCCCCAACCGGTCCAGCACCGCGTCCACCCGTCCGGCGCGCCACTTGGCATCCGACAGCAGCCGGGGCAGGTGGGCGAGGGTGGAACCGGGCAGGTAGGCGAGGGTGAGCAGGCCGTGGTAGGCGAACTCGGTCATCCGGTCGCCCCACCACCGCGACCACACCTTGCCCATCACGGAGGTGATGTGCGCGGCTACGTCGTGCGGGCTGCCGCCGTGCACCGCCGGGTCGAGCAGGTTGATCGCCGGTGGCGCCGTGTTCTCGTCCGGGTCCACGATCACGAGACGGTCGCCGCACCCGGAGGGCAGCACGTCGAGCAGGTCGCGGATCAGGTCACCCTTCGCGGGGTCGAACGCGGCCACCCCGCGTCCGGCCTCCACGTCGTCGCGGATCATGTTCTCCAGCAGCACGGTCTCGCCGGTGCCGGTCGGGCCGCAGATGTGGATGTAGTGGCGGCAGTCCGCCAGCGAGATGCCGACCCGGACGCGGGGGCCGGCGTTGGCTACGCCGATCACCTTTCCGCCCAGCCCGTGCCGGATCGCTTGTCCGCGTGCGCTGACGAACACCCGCCGAGCGGGCCGCTATGGTGCGCCATGTCCGTCCAGTCCGCCAGCGGCCCAAACCGTCCTTCGGCTCCGGAGCACACGACGAGCACACAACCATCCACCATGGACATGAAAACGGCTCTGATCTGGGAAGAATCACCAGGTCAGAGCCTTGATCACGGGTGCGCCGCCAGGGACTCGAACCCCGAACCCGCGGATTAAGAGTCCGCTCCCTTTTGTGCTATCTGGTCCCACTGGTGCTCGAGAGTCCAAAACACATCTATTTCGTCCCGGTTGATGGCGCAACGGCGTGCCGTCTGGTCCCACTCGTGCTACGTGGTCTATGGCGCCCGAGCACCCACGGAGCACCCAGGGGTCGGCCGTCGGCGCGTGCCCGGTAGGCCACGGCCTTCACAGTTGATCTGACGCTCCCGCGGCTGGCGGATTCGGTTTCGGGATCGTGGACCGGGACGGGGCGAACCGGATCGGTCCAGTTTCGCAACTGCCTTGGGCGAAGCCCTCGCGCGCAGGCCGACCGGTTCGAGGCTGTCGTGGACGGCGTCGGCGGCTAGGGCGACCGGATGGCCGTTCCGACCGCGCAGCCCGGCATGTGAGTCGGCTGGCGTACTGGCTATCGACGGTGTGACCGATGTGTCCGAACCGCGCTGCCGGATCAGGTTCGGCGGTACGACAGCAGGGCCAGGGTGAGGGCGATCAGCGATACCAGGGTCGTGGCGATGGTGATCAGTTGCACCGTACGGCGCTGGGTCAGGCGGTGTCCGCGCTTGGCTTCGGCGCGCTCGTGGGTGGGTAGCCGTCCGAGGCCTCACACGGCCGCGCTCATGGCGATGACGAGGGCACCGGTTGCGCGGTCGGTGCGCAGGATCGCCACGCCGACGGCGGCGAAGGAGATGGCGGTGCGGCTCCAGGCCAGTTGGGTACGTTCTCGGGCGAGGCCGGGGTCGTGACCGGGGACGTAGCCGGACGGGCGGCTGCCGCCGACGTCGTCGCTCATGTCAATGCCCGTTGGTTGGTGCGAGCAGGGCGAGGATCGCGGCGACGATGGCTAGTCCGGTGATGGCGGCGGCCAGGATTCTGGGTAGGCGTGATGGGGATAGCGGCTGGCCGCGGCGCAGGGCCCGCTGGTCGCGGGTCCATTCGAGGTAGCTGGCGACGGAGACGACGGCGCCCAGGCTGATGAGTGGGACGGCGAGTAGGTGGCGTCCCCATGGTGCGCCGGGGAACGGGGGCAGGAGTTGGATGATGGCGAGTCCGGCGACGACCAGGGCGAGCGCGGTGCGGTGCCAGGCCAGGAAGGTCCGTTCGTTGGCGAAGGTGAACCGCGCGTCCGGCTCGCGGCCGTCATCGCCGGCCGACTGATGCGGGCCGGTCATCCCTGGTCGGCCTTGCGGACGTAGAACACGTAGACGCCGTTGTCCTCCCCGGCGTCGAGCAGTTCGTCGCCGTTGGCCTCGGCCCAGGCGGGGATGTCGGACAGCGAGCCGCGGTCGGTGGTGAGGATTTTGAGTACCTGGTTGGGTTGCAGCCGCCGCCTGGCCTTGGTCGCGGCCATGACCGGCATCGGGCACATCAGGTCGCGGGCGTCGACGAGCTGGTCCTCGGTGATCTGTTGCATGGTGGGTCGACCTCCGGTCAGACGAACAGGGTGACGTGTGCCCGGCGGGCGCGGGCCATGAAGGCGGCGGCGCCGGCGAACTCGACGCCGTCGATGAACTCGTCCTCGGTGTAGCCGAAGACGTCGACGGTCATCTGGCAGGCGACGAGCCGTACGTCGGCCTCCTGGGCGGTAGCGAGGAGTTCGCCGATGGTGGCGACGTGTTTCTTGGCGAATTTGGACCGCATCATCGCCGATGCCATCGGCACCATCCCGGGTAGCGAGGAGATGATGTCGGGGATGCGCACCGGCATCGGCATCGCCGGGTTGCCGACCGGGTCGATCTTGAGTTTGCGGGCGAAGTCCTTGTGGATGATGTTCAGGTCGTAGAAGGTGAAGAAGATCGACACGTCCATGCCGACGGCGGCGGCCGCGTTGGCGAGGATCAGCGGCGGGTAGGCCCAGTCGAGGGTGCCCTTGGAGGCGATGATCGCGGCGGTGCGGGTTGCCGGGTCGCGGCGGAAGGCGCGTTCGATCTCTTCGTGGACGATACGGCGGACCTCCCCCTCGGTGACGGCAGGGTCTGCGGTGACGGCGGGGGTTCGCCGACGGCGGGCAGGGTCGATGTGGGTGCGGGTCGGGTCTCATCTGGCATGGGCCACCTCCGTGGCGGTCTGCTGGGCGCGGGTAAGCGCGGCGCGGCTGGCGTCGGCCCGGGTTCGCCAGGTTCGCGCGATGTCGCCGAGGACCGGTTCGCCGGCCCGGTGCCGCTCGGCCCACCGGTCGGCCTCCGCGGCGAGCCAGCCGAGGGTCGCCGTAGGGTCCTGGCTGAGCATCGATCGTAGGACGAAGGCGCGCTCGCCCACGCGCGACGCGAGGCCGGCGTGGCGCGCTGCGCGGGCGAGGTCGGCGCGGGTGAGGAGCAGTCCGCTGCGGGCCGGGGCGAGCAGTGCGCGGACGAGCGGATCCAGGCCGGCGTCGGTGTCGGGCGGCACGGCGGGGTCGCGCAGGTGTTGCGCGGTGGGGGCTGGTGCCGGCAGCGCCTGGGCTTCGGCGCGTAGCGCGGCGTCGAGCAGCCGCGCCCATCCGGCGTAGCAGGGTCCGGCGATCTGGGCCGCTGCGGCGGTGTACGGCGGGAGCCAGGTGAGCAGGTGCTCCCACAGCAGGGCGCGGCGGGCCTGGTGCCACAGCGCGGCGCGGGCCGGGTCGGGGTCGGTACGTGCGTGTTCGGCGAGGGTGGCGTAGAGGCCGAGCAGGGCGGCGAGGTGGTCGGGTTCGGGGGGTGGGGTGAGGTGCAGGGCCCGCCAGAAGCCGGCGATCCGGTCGGTGGTTTCGCCGCCGAGCATGCCGTCCGGGCTCAGGTACACCGAGGCGTAGGGCACGAGTTGCAGCACGAACAGCTCGGTATGGTCGCCCCCGTCCGGGCGGCCGGGTAGTCCGACCGCGTCGGCGAGCCGGCTGTGCGCCGGGTCCGGCGTTTCGCACAGTGCGCCGAGGGCGCGGAACAGGTCAGGCGTGAGCAGCGGCATCGGTGGCGGGCTCCTCGGCGAGTCGGTAGGTGTCGCGGGAGGGTTTGAGGGGGCGCATCAGCCAGTACGGGCGGCGGGTTCGGTCGGGTGAGTGCCGGGTGGCGTTGCGGGCCATGGCCAGCCACTGCTGGTACACCTCGTGAGCCTTGTGGGTGTCGACGGCGATGTCGCCGTAGGCGTCGGCGGGCTCGGCTGGGCGGACCTGGACCGCCTGGTGCCAGCAGTGCTGGCCGGAGATCGGGTCGGGGTGGACCGGGAAGGTGAGGTTCTGGTGTACCCCGACATCTGTCCACCAGATGCGTCGGGTGTCCGGGTCGGCGGAAGCGTACGGGCGGACCCCGGCCCGGCGGCTCATCGCCCACTGCTCGCCGGTCTTGGCCAGGTCCACGGTCGCCATCACCTGGCCGGCCCCGTCGTGGCGGTCACCGGCCAGCTTCCAGCGCCCCATGTGGTGGCTGCACGCGACCACACCGGGGCGGATGCCCTCGGTCACCCAGGCCTTGACCACGAAGTACCCGATCGCGGTCTCCACCCGCACCAGGTCCCCCGCACCGACGCCGAGCCGGCGGGCGTCATCGGGGTGGATCCACAGCGGGTTGGTGTGGGCCAGCTCGTTGAGCCACTTGGCGTTGCCGCCCCGGGTATGGATCTGCACCGGCAGCCGGAACGTGGAGATGAGCACCATCTGGTCCGGCTGCATGACCGACGGATGCACGTGGCTACGCGCATAGCCGGGCAGGGCGTGCTCGGGCCAGCCCCAGTCGGCCAAGAGCGTGACCATCCGGGTATCCGGGTCTGCCAGCAGGTCCAGGACTCGGGCCACATCCCCGTCCCGCCCGATGAGCCGCGTCGGCGGGCGCGGCAGCGCAGGCAGCCTCCCCGACCGGGACGGCCCGGCGCGGGGCTCCGCCGACGCCGAGAAGCGCTCGGTGAGCAGAACAGCCAGATCATCGGCGACCAGCGACCGCAGCTCGTCCGGATCGCTGAAAGCCCGGTAGGAAACGCGGTCGTCACGCCGGATGCGTGCTATCAGCTCCGACAGCCGCGGCTCCCGGTTCGGGGCGGGCGTCTTGAGGTAGATGAGCTTCGGCCGGTCGCCCGACAGACCGTACTCGTCCTCGAGACCCGACACCTCCTCGCCCGGCGCAACCCACCCATAGCGCTCCCAGTACAGACCGATGAAGACATCGCTCTGCGCCAGGTAGGCCCGGTAGAGCGCACGCGGCGGGTGCGGCCGCGCCCCCTGCTCGAACATGACCGGCGTCAGGCGCAGGCTCTCGATCGCCTCGCGCACCGCCCGCCGGTCGGCTGCCAGCTCCTGCAGCGTGGAGCTGACGAAGACGCGAAGGCGCTGGTCCGGTGTCCGGATCGACACCTGCCCCATCGTATCCGTGCCCGGAAGCTCATCCTTGCCTGCGGTGCAGGCATCGGCCACGGGCCAAGTGCCACCCGGTCGGTCGCCTCAAAGGGCCGGGGGCTACGCCTGTGTGCAGGCGTAGCCGCGGAACCCAGGCGTCCACTGTGAAGGCGGGTGTGTGATGGCCGAAAGCATCGTTCGTGCTGGATTGACGGATTTCGTACGCTCCTCGCCGCGGTGCGCCGTGGTCCTGCGGGAAGGGGCCGTTCGGTCCTTCTGGATTCCTGCCCGTGAGCACACGTTGGCACAGAGGCCCTTGACTGGTGACATCTGCCCGACCCGAAGCGACGCTCGCATGTCGGCGCGGCGTTCCTGGCCTCACCAAGGGCTTTGGCTACCGGCCCGAGGAGGGCGTCATGCGAGCACCACTCATCACCCACAGCCGACCCGAAAGCACCCCCGCTTCGCATCGGTCCGTCGGCAGCTTCCTGCAGCCGGCCGGCCGGTTCGTCATGCATTACTTCGAGATGTGCATGGCGATGTGCGTCGGCGCGATCTCGCTGAGCCTGCTGGTCTTCGGCGTTGCCGCCCGGCTCGGCTACACCGACATGCCGCAGCGGGCGCCCGAGCTGACGGTTCTGATCTTCGCCATCAACCTCTCCCTGCCGATGGCCGTATGGATGCGGTTCAGGGGGATGCAGTGGCGGCCCACCCTGGAGATGTCGGGCGCGACAATGGTCGCCGGACTGCTGCTGATCGCAGGGTACTGGCTGGACACCATCGCCAAGAGCAACCTCATCCCGTTGCAGACCGGCATCCTCGCCTGCCCGCTGATGCTCGCGGTCATGCTCGCCCGCTTCCGGCTCTACTCAACCAGCCATGAACACCACCATGTCCACGCAGCCCCGTGAACGTGCGCCCTTCCCCAGAGCGTTCGCCCGGTTCAACCGCACGGTTGCGAATCCGGTCATACGGCTGGCCGCGGGATCGTTGCCGCCGTTTGCCATCATCAGGCACCGCGGCCGGGTAACCGGGCGGGTCTACGCGACACCGGTGCTGGCGTTCGGCACGAACGATGGTCTTGTCTTCGGCGTGCTGTACGGCACGAACTCGGACTGGGTGAACAATCTCCTGGCAGCGGGCCGCGCGAAGGTCAAGCGGCGGGGCGAGGCGCACGACTACCAGCAGCCCCGCCTCATCGGCCGCGACGAAGGGATGCGACTGCTGCCGGCCATCGTCCGTGGCCCGTTCCGCCTCCTCCGGGTCCGCAACTTCGTCCGTCTCACCGTCTCACCGCCGATGGACCCGTCTGCTCATCAGCGACCTACACCTGGCGCTGATGGCGGGGATTGACGCTCGCCCCTACATCACACCGCCACGCGACACCAGGTCGCCACGGCGGGCGTCTGCACCGCGGCGCCGCCCAACGACACCGGGTTGGGCACGGCGCGTGTGCTGATCGGACGCGCACCGGCTGACGGGGGTCGACGCGGGGAGTGAACGGATCCGGGCTGAGGGAGGAGCGCGATGGCGCGGACCCGCCGGCGGCCGGACAACCGCCGACCCGGGCGGCGGTCCTGGCCGCTGCGCGGGAGGCGTTCGCGGCGCGGGGTTATCTAGGGGCGACGATCCGGCAGATCGCCGCGGCGGCCGGGGTGGATCCGGCATTGGTACACCACTACTTCGGCACCGAGGATCGGCTGCTTGTCACCGCCCTCGCCAGCGCGGTCGACCCGCGGCGGCTGCTGTCGCAGGTCGTCGACGGTCCTGCCGAGACGCTCGGGGAGCGGCTGGTGATCCGATTCCTCGCGTTGCGGGAAGGCGACGCCGGTGCGAGCGCGAGTGCGCTGCTACGCACGCGGCGACCGAGGAGCGTTTCGGGCGGCCGGTGCGCGAACGCATCGTTCCCGTCGTGGTCAATGAGCTGGTGGACAGGGTAGGTGTGGGCGCCGCGGAGGCCCCGGCGCGGACAGCCCTGCTCGCCTCGCATTTGTCGGGCCTGGTCACCGCCAGGTACGTGCTACGGATCGAGCCGATGGCCGGCGCCTGCATCGAGTGGGTGGCAGCCGCCATCGGCCGACCGTTCAGCGGTATCTGACGGGCGCGCTGCCCCTGCTGCCCGAGCTGCCCGGCCCGGCGGCGTAGGCGCGAGGGTCGACCAGGGGCCAGGGGCGGGGCCCGAGGCAGGGCCAGCAGTGGCCAACGGCACCCCGGCCGGATGTCGGCCACCTCCAGGACGGCCGTCACGTCGAGGCGGGCCGCGCGTTGCCGGGCGCGATCGAGCATGCGCGGCGAGATGTCGATGCCGGTCAGCTCGACGGCCGGCGGGTAGTGCGCCAGGTTGAGCCGGGGCGGGCAGGGCGCTCAGCGGGATGTGCCGGGCCGGTTCGGCGTGACCGGCGTGCCATTCGTGGGGTTCGCGGACGTCGAGCAGGATGACCTGCCGTCGGTCGATCAGGTCCTGGGCCTGGTCCGGTCCGACCGTGCCGTACGGGCGGGCGAACAGCTTGCGCAGGGCGGTGATGGCGTTCACGCGACCGTTCCGACCAGGCGCAGCCGGGCCGGGCGGGCGTGGGCGAACTCGTCGTTGACCGCGACGACCCGCCGGCCGGCGGCCTGCAGCAGGGAGGCGGCGATGGCCGCCCGGTAGCCGGCTTCGCAGTGCACCCACACTGCCCCGTCGGGGATCTCGCCGAGCCGGCGCGGCAGCTCGTGCAGCGGCAGGTTTACCGCGCCGGTCAGGTGCCCGGCCTGCCATTCCAGACGGCGGCGGACGTCGAGTATCACCACCGGGAGGTGGTGGCGGACCTGGGCCAGGTCGGCGAAGCTGGCCCGGGGCAGGGTGGCCAGCGGCCGGCCGGTGGACCAGTCGGCGGGTGTGCCGGTGGCCGCGGCGACGGCCGATGCGTACCAGCTCCCGCTGCGCCTGGGCGACCTGTTCCGGGCGGTCGCCGAGCAGGGTCAGCGGGGTGCCCCAGGGGATGAGCCAGCCGAGGTAGGTGGCGAACGCGCCGTCGAGGCCGAGGCTCAGCGTGCCGGGCAGGTGGCCGGCGGCGAACGCGACCCGGTGCCGCAGGTCCACCACCCACTCTCCCGCCTCGATCCGGGCCCGGATCTGATCGGCATCGGCCTGCTGTGGCGGGCTCAAATCCGGCGCCGAAGGGCCGGCGGCGTTGGCCGGGGCCATCTGCGTGTAGTAGGCGGGCCAGGCGTCGAGCCCGGCCATGACCTCGGCGATGAAGTGCCGCTCGGCGCGGGTCAGCACCGGGTTGGTCCGCCGCTCCCGCCCGATCGTGGAGGTCGTCGCGTCGGTCTGGGTGGCCGTGCAGAAGCCACCGAACCCGTGGGTGGGATATACCGCCACCGGGTCGGGCAGCAGGTCGGCGAGGCGGTGCGCGGAGTGGTACTGCTGGTGTACCAGCGCCTCGGTGTGTGCCGGATCGCCGATGATGCGGTGGGTGACGTGGTCAAGCGGCTGCGCCCGGCCGAGGGGCAGATCCGCGGGGTGATCGCGATGCTGGAGGTCGGCCAGGACTGCGCAGAGGTGGTCACCCCTCGCCGCGGTGTCGCGCGCGCTGGACCGGGCCGGGTTCAAAATCATCGCCAGCGGGTTGCGGGAGTGCGTCGCGGCCCAGCACGCCGGGGCGGACCCGGCGATGGACGTCGAGCGGCTGGAGAAGCTGTTCCTGTCCCTGGCCTGACCCTGGGGCGAGACCGCTCCATCGGGCAGCGGCTCCTGGGGCACCGTGTTGGCGGAGATGGCTGCCGTGCCGACGGTCAGAAGGTAATGACCTTGTCGGCCGACAGGGTCCAGTCGGCGGGCGCGTCGAGGGTGGAGCGGCGGGCGCCTTCAGTGAGCATGTCGTCGGTGATACCGCAGGCGTCCATGCAGGTGCCGCAGCAGGCGATCTCGGCGCCGCGGTGGGCGCAGGCGCCGATCATGCGGTCGAGGTGGTAGTAGCCGTCAGGCAGTTTCTGGTTGGCCATCGCGGCCGCGACGCGCGTCACCCATGAGGAACACGCGTACCTCGCCGTCGTCGCGTTTGGCCGGGGCGGCGGCCAGCCGCAGCCCGTTGTAGGTGCGTTCGGTGCCCTACGGCGGGTCGTTGAGGATGGGCAGGACGCTGCTGGTCACGGTGTTCCCCGCTGCTACCGGGCACCGCCTGGGGTCGAGCGCGGTTGCCCGTCTTCGGTGCTGGTTGACTTGCCGCCATCGGCTATCCGGGTTTGGTGTGTTCCCGCATCGCGATGAAGCGTCCGTGCCAGGTGTGGTACCAGACCGCGCCGGTGGTGGCGTGCACGGAGAGCATGCCGACGATCCGCTCGCCGCGCAGGGTGTGCAGGGTGTAGTAGCCGGGGAACGCCTCGGGCTCGTCGGCGTGCTCGCCGCGGCGGTTGTCGGTCAGCCACGCGTCGGCCAGCCGGCGGGCCTGGTCCGCGCCGATCGACGGCTGCCGGTCGCCGTGGCCGGGGTGCATGCCGTAGGCGGTGTTCCACATCATCGCCGGTCCCCATTCCAGGCCGACGGCGCCGGTGGCGGGGTCGACGAGGACCTCGGTGGCCCGGTTGCCGGCCGGGTCGACCAGTTCGGCGTAGAAGCCGTTGTCGAACCGCATCACCTCGCCGACGGTCAGTCCCAACCGTTGGCCGAACCGGGCGGCGGCACGGTCGGCGGCGCCCAGGTCCCGCACCGGCCCGTCGCCGCGGACGGCAGGGCCCATCATGCCGCCCACCGGCGACCACGCGGCACTGCCCGCGGCCCACGCGATCGAGGCGACCAGCAGGGAGGTCGCGGCGACCAGCACCGTCAGCGGCAGCCAGCGGCGGCGCAGCCAGTTCACGGTCACTTCGGTTCCCGGCCGGCCAGGTGGGCGCGGGACTGCGTGTAGGTGTCGGTGTCGATCTCGCCCGAGGCGTACCGGCGGTCGAGGATCTCCTGTGGCGTCTCCCGGCGCGCTCCGGTGCCGTACTCACGGTCGCCGGGGCGCTGCACCAGCCGGACGACAGCCCAGATGATCACGCCGAGCAGGGCGATCCACACCAGCGGCATCAGCATCATCCAGCCCCAGCCGGCGCCGTAGCCGTACATCATCGCGCTCACTCCCTCGGAGTCGGGCTATGTTGTCCACGATTGCCGGCCGCGCCGGTGCGAGCCAGGGACATTGGTCCCGTACCCGTGGTGCCGACCGGCTCGTCAGTGCCTGCAGTGCCTGATGGCGTGCGGGTGGTCATGCGGGCACGCAGTAGGCGCCGCGGCAGTACGCGACGACTTCCGCGTCGGGCGGCAGTTCGGCCAACCGGGCGGCCAGGGTGTCCAGGGGAACCGACGTCGCGCCGGGGATGTGCCCGACGGCGTACTCCTCGGAAGGGCGCACGTCGAGCACGACGACCTCGCCGGCGGCGGCTCGGCGCAGCAGTTCGTCGCGGCCGATCTGTTCGGTGTCCGGCGGGCCGAGGTAGGCGATGCGGGCCACCTCGACATCGGCCAGGTGCGCCGCGGCGACGCCGCTGTTCGCCGACGGCTGGGCGCACCTGAACGCGCCCGAGCTGGAGAGCTTCTTCACCCTGTGGCACCTGGCCCTCTACAGCGGCTTCGCCGCCCTCGCCGGATGGATCGGCTGGCTGGCCGCCGCCACGGCGCGGGAAGGTTCCGGTCGACCCGCAACGGGTGGCCGCGCCGCGCGCCCGGCTGATCCCGGCCGACGACGCAGCGCGGCTGGCCTCCCTTGCTCGGCCAGCTCGCCGACCCCGTCCGGGCACGGATCCGCCCCGCCCCCGATGTCGTCGACGAGCGGTGCGTCGGGGACCTGGCGACCGCCCGGGACGGCTCCGAGGACGCCGTCGGCTACGGATCCTGCGCTACCGCCGGCCTGGTCGCCAACACCGCCGCGCCTGCCGGGGTCGTCTACTACCGGCTCGTCGACAACTTCCCCCAACCGCTGCGCGAGCACTGCCTGCGCCGGCTCGCCGAGTTGTCCCGCACCGGCGACGTGGAGGAACTGCGCACCGACGAGCCCTGACACGGGACCAACGCCGTGCCGGCTCAATCCGTCCCGGCACCGGCGCCCGGAAGGCAACACCCTGCAGGGCGGGACCTTCGGGCCTGGCCGACGTGACGTTGGCCCATACCCCCGCCGGGTATCTGGGAGCGCGGTGGAAATGTCGGCAAGGGAAAGGGGGACGCCATGAGACGCCAACCCTGGGGTCTGTACGCGATCGCGCTGGCGATCCTAGTGGTCGGGCTCGTCGCGCTGGGCGTGCCGCCATCGACGCTGCTGTTCGCGGCGCTCGTGCTGGCCTGCCCGCTGATGATGCTGTTCATGATGGGCGGCATGCACGGCGGGCACGGCGGCAACGACTCCGACCAGGACCACGGCCACGGCAGCCCGACATCCGACGACCACATGCCGACGGCCGGCCGGCGCTAGCTAGCACCACGCCGGGCCGTGTCACTCCTCGGACGATGAACGTCCGCTTCGCGGCTATCGTGACCACGTTGACGGGGAGGCAGCGACGGTCGCTGTCTCCCCGTCAGAGGTTGTCACCGGGCACGCTGGTCGATCAGTCCTTTGAGGGCGATCGCGGCCCCGGCGACGAAGACGAGGGTTGCCAGGTAGATCAGGCCGAGGTGGCCGATGGTCGCCAGGCCGTACGGGTAATGTGCCGGCAACGCGACGGCCAGGCCGAGGACCGGCGTCGCGACGGCGGTGACGTACGCCCACCGCAGCCCGGTGCGCACCCCGTACCAGGACAGTGCCGCCGTCGCGAGTCCGGTAGCGGCGATGAAGCCGGCGACGGCGATGTGCAGGTGCGAGACGTACTCGTACAGGTCCGGGCTGAAGGCGCGGATCTCGGCGCGGCCGACGTCGACCTGGCCGGGGCCGATGCCCAGCTCCAGGAACGATCCGGTGAAGTTGCGGACGAAGAAGATGACGGCGTAGCCGATGAAGGCCAGTCCGGCCAGCGCCATGAGCGCCGAGCCAATGCGCAGCGCGCTGGGCGTGGCGACGGCGGCCGGGCGATGAGTGATCGTGGTCATGACGTTCTCCAGGTCAGTCGATGGGTTTGCGGGCTAGCAGCGAGATGCTCTTGACGCCGTAGGTGTGGCTGGCGCGGCGGGCCCGCTCGGACAGGAAGGTGTACGCGTTGGTGCGGACGACCTCGACGCGCAACCCGGCGTCGCTGATCATCTGCTGGTAGTCGTCGTGCTGGGCCGCGCCGCCGATGCACGAGGCCCACAGGTCGGCGTTGCAGACGATCGCCTCGGTGAGCTGCTGGTCGGTGACGATGTCGGCGATCGCGAGCCGGCCGCCGGGCACCAGGGCCCGGGCCGCGGCGGCGAAGACCGCGGGCTTGTCCGGCGACAGGTTGATCACGCCGTTGGAGATCACGCAGTCGAAGCCGGCGTCCGGCACAGGCGGGTGCTCGATATTTCCGTGGCGGAACTGCGCGTGCGCCACACCCGCGGCCGCCGCGAGACCGCGGGCTTTGGCCAGTTGTTCGTCTGTGTAGTCGATCCCGACCACCGATCCGGTCGGGCCGACGGAGGTGGCGGCGATGAACGCGTCCATGCCCGAGCCGCTGCCCAGATCGAGCACCCGCTCCCCCGCGCGCAGCGCGGCGAGGTCGAAGAAGAACCCCACGCCTGCGAACGACTCCACTGCGCCGGCCGGAATCCGGTCGAGGACCTCGGTTGAGTAGCCGAGCCGCTCGGCCAGCCCGCGGCCCACATCGAAGTGGTATCCGGCGTGCGGGTTGAGCGCCACGTCGCGGTATAGGTGCCGGACCTGCCGCACGAGTTCGTCGGTGTCCACGAGGCGCATCGTCGGCTCCCTTCGATGGATCTCTTGCGGCTCCGTATCCGTCCGGCCGGGGTCTCCCGGCTGTTCGGCCGTTCCTGGCTCAAGCCAGGACATCCGCTTCTACCTGGGAGGACGATGAGACGGAAGGGCTTGTTGCATGGGCGGGCCGATGCAATAAGACCGCCACCGGAATCGTCTAGAAGGATGTGACAGAGGTGGCAGTGGCGCGCGGCGCGGTGCGTCGGGAGACCGGCGACGCGGAGCGATTCCGCGAGCTGGCTCGCGCCCAGCTGCCCCGGCTGCTGGCGATCGCGCGCCGTCTGGTGGGGCCGGATGCCGAGGACGCGGTGCAGGACTGCCTGCTCAAGGCGTACCAGCATTTCGGGCAGCTGCTCGACGAGCAGGCGGCGCCGGCCTGGCTGACCACGGTCCTGGTCAACTGCTGCCGGGACCGCGGGCGCGCCAAGGCCCGCAAGCCCGACGAGGTCAGCTTCGACGAGGTGGAGACCTTCTCGCTCTACCGCAAGATCGCCGACGAGGATCCGTTCCCTTACTCGGACTCGCTGCACCTGGATTTCCTCGCCGGGTTCGGCGTCGACGACGTGCGAGCGATCCTCGGACAGATGCCAGAAATCTATCGTTTTCCCCTTGTTTTGGTCCACATGGAGGGATACCTGGCCAAGGAGGTCGCGCGGATGACGCAGGTGCCGCTCGGCACCGTGCTTGCCCGTCTGCATCGGGGGCGCAAGCTGTTCGAGAAGCTGATGTGGGAGTACGCCGCGACCAACGGCCTGCTGCGGGAGGTGCGGCAATGAGCGCGACGAGCTGCGCCGAGGCGGTCAAGCTGCTGTGGGAGTACCTCGACGACCTACTCGACCAACCCGATCAGGAAATGGTCACCGAGCACCTGGCGCACTGCCGCCGCTGCTGCGGTGAGGTCGAGTTCCTGTACGAGCTGCGGCGCGTCCTGGCTGCCGCCGGCCGTGCGGATGACGCTCAGCTGCCTGCCGACGTCCTGCGGCGGTTCGACGAAACCCTGGAAGGACTGGGACAGTGAGCATGCTGAATGAGCCGCCGAGCCCGACCCGCGACCTGATGCACAGCGCCGAGATCAAAGCGCTGGTCCGCGAGGCGTACCGGCAGGTGCCGCCCACGACCGAGGCGGTGGCGCGCAAGTTCTACAGCGCGCAGGAGTTGGCCCAGGTGCCCGCCGCGGCGATCCGCCGGGCGCTGGGGGTCGCCAACCACCTGCGATTCGCGCGCATCGACCCGGGGGACACGATTCTGGACCTGGGCTGCGGCGGCGGCATCGACACGATCCTGGCGGCCCGGCGCACCGGCCCGACAGGCCGCGTCATCGCCCTGGACTTCCTGCCCGAGATGCTGCAGCGCACCGCCGACGCCGCCGCCGAGGCGGGGCTGAACAACGTCGAGGTCCTGGAAGGCGAGCTGGAGTCCATTCCATTGCCTGACAGCAGCGTCGACCTGATCATCTCCAACGGAGTCGTCAACCTGTCGCCGCGCAAGTCCCGTGTCATGGCCGAATGCGCCCGGGTGCTGCGCCCGGGCGGCCGGCTCTGCGTGTCCGATCTGACCGTCGAGCAGGAGACGCTGCCACCGGAGATCCTCGCGCAGCCCGCCGCGTGGGCCGGATGCGTCGCCGGAGCCCTGGCCGAAGCCGCGTTCGTCCGTAAGCTCGCCAAGGCCGGACTCGCTGACATCGCGGTGATCCAGCGCGAGCCGCTCGGCATCGCCGACTGCGCCCTATATCCGTTGTTCTCCGACGAGGTGATTCGCCTGATGACTGAGCTGCTGCCCACGCAGCGGCACGGCGAGGTCGCCGTGTCCATCGTGGTCACGGCGACCCTGCCGCTGTGAGGCGCGACGGTCCCGACGGCCTCATCGCGTCCCACCCTGACTGGGCTTGGTGGCCGATGTCACTGGCCTATGCGTCCGTCGATCCGCTCGCGCAACAGGTCGACGTGACCGAGATGGCGGGCGTACTCATGGATCATTCCGACATCGGCCCTCTACCGCTGCCATGCTGATTCAAGGGATCGTTGCCGGTGATGTCGAGACTGGGTGCATCCGCGACGAACCACGTGGCGAAGTCCACCTCGCACGCCATGCGTCCCACGCCTCCGCAACCACCCCAGGGACGTCAACTTGCCCTCGATGTGGTAGCGGGCACGCCGGGCGGCCAGAGTCCGGTTCCACACGATGAAGTTCCACCCCAGGACCGGACACCGGGGTTTCATGCCGCTAGGGCGATGGGTTGACGGTAGCAGACGCGGGCTTCGTACGGGGTACTTCGCTTGAGTGTCGAATGTAGACGGTTGCGGTTGTAGTAGGTAAGGTAGGCGAACACAGCTCTGCGGGCCTCTTGATCGACCAGTTGTCGAACATCATCACCAGCGCTACCGGGCCGTCGGGCGGCCGGTCGAATGCCTCCTGCCACGTCTTGTACGAGACCTGCCGATCCTGCCCGGGTTCAATGCCGTGCACCGCCAGCCAGTTTTCGACAACCGACGCGATCGCAGCTACCAGGCCTTCAACGCCGGAGTTCCTGAGCACGGCAAGGAAGTCAGGGGCGACCTGGCCGCCGCTGGTAGACATGACTATTCCTCCGGCCCTCTGAGACATGATTCACCGGTTCTCATGCCGTAATCTCGGCTCCGCCGGGTTCAAGCATCCCCCGTGCCGGCTTTCCAGGGCCAGGCACCATCGGTGGACTACGGCAAGATCATCGACTCGTCCACGACCAGGACCGAACGTTTTGCCGGGTCAAGGCCACTTTCCCTTGCAGTGCTACTCCCGCCGGGGGCACATCTTGATCTAGCGTTTCCGCTGGTCGACGCGTTCCCACACGTCTGCCGATTCCGACAGCATGGGAACGCGGCCACATTTTCGCTGGTACGGCCGGTCCAGCCGCGCGCAGGTTCGCGCCCCAGGATGACCGGGCCCGGAGTGCACCGCCTCGCGCACCGGATCGGGGCCGTGTGCTGGCAAACTGCCCGGTGTGACGGACAAGCCAACCTGGATCGTGTTGATCCGTGATGTGTCACACGCGGTGCGTATCGATGGCGAATCGTGCGTCGTGGCCAGCCTGGTGCTGGATGCCGACACCGGCCTGGTCAGGGGGATGTCGGTGGACCGGACCGGCGCTGGCGCGTGCGCTCAGGCGATGCGGACCGCGCTGACTCAACCGGCCGGTGTCCTGCCCCCGAAGCGGCCGATCAGGGTGGTGTGCGGGGTCGGTCACCGCGAACCGGTGGCCGCCCAACTGGCCGCCGTGCTCGGCGACGGTCCGCTGCCCGAGGTGACCGAGGTGGTCAGCGCCGAAGCCGAGGACATCTTCGACTCCTTCGTGGGTCACATGGCCGGCCGGGCACAGCCGGACGAGTTCGCCACCCCGGGTGATTGGGCGATGTTGGTCGACCACGCCGACGCCTACCGCCGGGCTGCGCCGTGGCAGCACTGGACCGACCAGGACCACCTCGACCTAGTGATCCGCATCGACGGCGCACCGGCCCGGTACGTCACGATCGTGATCGGTGCCGAAGGTGTCCAGCACGGCCTGGTCCTGTACCCGGGCGGGGCACTACCCGACACGCTGGGTGACTGGCAGCCTGGTGCGCCGACGCCGGTACCGGCCGGGACCATCCTGTTCTACCTCGACCCGCCGGCCGAGGCGCCGCAGGAGTTCCGCGCGAAAGCAGCCCGGTACGGCTGGCCGGCAGACGCCGACCTGACCCCGGTGTGGCTGACCATCGGCCAGCGCGGCCCCGCTGACCTGGATCACACCGCCGTGCAGCGGCTCACCGTGGCCATCGGCGCGATGCTCGCCCACGACCGCCACCCCGACAGCAGCGGCCCCACTACCGGCACCTGCACCCTGGCCGCCGGCCAGCAGGGCGCCTACACCCTCCACCCGCCACGCTGACCCAGCCGACCGGTGACATTCCCGGTCCGATGTCGATGCTCTCGACCGGATCACCTGGTCAACGTTGCCCGGCGGCGAGTTCGGTACGGCGTTGGCGCAGCCGCTCCTGGTACTGGCCGGGGCCATCGGCCGCGTCGAGCAGCTTGATCGCGATGTCGGTACGGTGCCGGTTGACCGCGGTGTCGACCATGGTGTCGATGGCGAGCCAACTGGTGGCGCCGATCGCGGCGACGGTCGCTTCGAACCGGGCCAGCACGCCGCCGGCCACGACGGCGTACGCCCGCAGTTCCTGCGCCTGCTCGGCGTGCCAGCTCATCCGGGCCGCCCGGTACTCGGCGGCGAGGTCGGCGAGGACCGCGTCGACGAGGTCGAGGTCACGCCCAACCCCGGCGCTGCGCAGAATCTTCGTCTCCGACCGGTGCAGCAGCCCGTAGTTGCCGGCCATGACGCTCCACTGGAGCAGGTCCGACCAGTGGACATCGGCGCTGGTGCCGGTGGCCGGCCAGTCCATGGCCGCGTACCCGGCGACGGCCTCGTTCGCCACCTCGCCGAGCGCGCCGTACGAGTCGTCGCACACCTCGGCCGCCTGGTAGTAAAGGGTCAGCGCCGCGCGGTGTACCGCCAGGTGCTGTGCCGCGTCGGACCATGCGTGTCGGGCCATCGCGGCTTCGGCCTCGGCGAGGTCGTACGCCAGGGTCCGGGTGGCCCACCCGTCGCCGTGGCGCCGGTGGTGGACGTCGAAGCGGGCGAGCAGCACGTCGTAGTGGGGTCGGGGTGAGCGGGGAAACTGCTGCCAGGAACCGAACAGCGCCCGCCGGGTCAGCCGAGCCGAGGGCGGATCGGCCATCGCCGGGGTCAGGTCGCGGTGGTACAGCGAGGACTTCATCACCTTGGTACGCGCCCTGCTCCGGAGCTTCGGCTCGCGCAGGCTGGGTCCGGCCAGTTCGGCGGCGGTCAGCCCGGCCCGGTCGAGCCGCTCGGTGAGATCACGCAGATGACTCCACCGCTGCTCGGCGTCGTGCCGGTTGGTCTGCTGGATCGCCTGGTCAAGCGCGTTCCAGTCGCCGTCGTGGTCGACCAGGCACACTACGCAGACCCACAGGTCCCAGTAGGACCAGTCGGTGCCGGCGGCGGTATGCCACCGTTCCGGCCCGAAGATCGCGACAGATCGCTGCGGCGTACCTGGTTGGTCATCGGTCACCGGGAAACGGTACGCCGGCCGGGGGGGCGTCGCGCCGGTACGCATAGTGTTGCACCGGTCTTTCACCTCGCCGACCTCCATGAGGAGAAGCATGGCCACCTTCCCACCCGACGACAGGTACGGCGGCGACGCCGCGGTTTTGCAGTGGACGAACCGGGTGGTGGTGTTCACGCGATGGGTCGGCCCGGGACGCCGGGTGACCCAGACCGGGCGGCTGACCCTGGCACAGTCCCGCGAACTCGTGCCGGCACTGGACACCGGGGATGTCATCGATCCGGTGGTCAACGGGCGGGTGCACCGCACCACCAGCAGCGAGAACTACCCGAGCTGAACACCACCTGCGCGTGGGCCAAGGCGGCACGGCTGGTACGGGCCACCGGCGGCAAGCTGGTCGTGGTGCAGAAGAACGCCGTGCTGCTGGAGCGGCCGGTACTGTTGTGGGAGCGGATGTTCGCCACGTTCGGGGCGCTCGGGCCGGCGATCTGCCCACCCGGGTGGGGCGAGTCGCTGCTGCGCAGCCACTTCACCGAAGGCATCCGGGCGGTCCTTTCGGGAGTCTCCGAGCACGACGGCCCGGCCGGCCTGAACCTGGTGTGCCAGTGGGGTTGGGACGCGGTCAGCCGCGGCGGCCGGGTCGCCGGCGCCCCGGCCACCCACCGGGACACGTGGCGGCGGTGCAACGACCGGGATGTCCGTGCCGCCGTCGGGGTGCTGGCCAGCTTCGGCGCGCTGCGCCTCGACGGCCCACCGGACGCGCGTCGGGTGGCGCTCACCCCGCTGGGGCGCGCCGCGCTGCCCTCATGCTGGTGAGATCGGGCCGGGCCGCCGTACCCCCTATTCGGATGACGACGGGGTGCCGCGACCGCGTGCCTGCTCAGCCGTTCGCGCGGCGCGCTGCCCAAGCACGCGCTGCTGCCTGGTAGGCCGTACCGGCGGATGCGTTGGCGCCGTCGGCGGGCCACCACTGCTTGCGCGCGAGCGTGAAGGGGTACCACCGCCCGTCCGGCCCTCGTCGCAGCCGTACCCCGGCCCCGGCATCGGTAATCGTCCCCGGGTCGACGGACAGCTCACCGATGGCGAATGTCCGTCGTCTGCGGACCTCGTCCACCGCCGCGGACATCTCTTCGGGGCCGCAGGGTGCCGCTTCGAGCGCTGCGGACACACCTGCGGTGCCGCCGTGCCGGTATGCGAGGGTGAGTCGCCGTAGCTCGTCCTCGCCGACGCCGGTCAACTCCGCCGCCCGCGTGGCGTGGGGGGCTCCCGCGGTGCTCGCGAGCACCCGCACCGCGTCGATCAGCGGGTCGTCGGTGACCGTGGTGCTGCCCGTGAGCATGGCGGTGGCCCGCCCTGCCGCGTCTTCGGCGAGCAGGTCCAGGAGCCCCTTGTCGGGCACGCCCGGCGGCGTCTGCCAGCCTTCCCAGGCCCGCGGATCCCGCTGCGTATGCTGGCCCCCGCTCATGCTGCGCCTCCCGGGCTCAGGTCCCTACCGAGACGCACCAGTGCGGACAGCTCGCTGTCGGACAGCTCGGCCAGGGCCATCGACTCACCGGGCAGGACCGCTTCGGTCAGCTCCCGTTTGCGGGCGAGGAGCCCGGCGATCCGCTCCTCGATCGTGCCCTCGGCGATCAGGTGGTGGACTTCGACGAGGCGATGCCGACCGATGCGGTGGGCCCGGTCGGTGGCCTGGTCTTCGACGGCGGGATTCCACGGCCGGTCGAAGTGGATGACGTGCCCGGCCCGGGTCAGGTTCAACCCGGTCCCGGCCGCACGGACCGACAGGACGAGCGCGTCGCCGTGACCGGCCTGGAACCGGTCGACGACGTCCTGCCGGGTCGCGGCGGGCACCCCGCCGTGGAGGAAGTCCGCCCGGATGCCGCATGCCGCGAGATGGGCGCGGATGAGGTGCCCCATGGACACGTACCCGGTAAAGATCAGTGCGGCGTCGTCGGTGAGGACGACCGCTTCCATCAGCTCTTCGAGGACCAGCAGCTTGCCGGACCGGGCAGCCTGCCTCACGGCGTCCCAGCCGTCCGCGGACTCGCGCAGGTAGTGCGCGGGCGAGTTGCAGATCTGTCGTAGCGACTGCAGCAACCGCAACACCTGGCCGCGCCGTCGCAGGCCGTCGCTGGCCGCGATCCGCTCAAGGGCCTCTGCCGTGGCCGCCTGGTACAGGGCGGTCTGCTCGCGGGTGAGCTCGACGTAGCGGTCGTTAACCACCTTGTCGGGCAACTCGGGGACGACATCCGGATCGGTCTTGCGGCGGCGCATGACGAACGGGGCGATGAGCCGACCGAGCCGGCGCGCCGCGTCACGATCGGCGACAGCCTCGGCCCCCTCCCGCTCGGCGGCGCGGCCGAACCGGTCGCGGAACGCGGTCAGGGAACCGAACAGCCCCGGGTTCGTCCAGTCCAGGATCGCCCACAACTCCGCCAGGGAGTTCTCGACCGGGGTACCCGTCACCGCGACCCGCGCCGCCGAGCGCAACAGTCGCAACGCGCGGGCGGCCTGTGAGCGGTGGTTCTTGATTTGCTGGGCCTCGTCGGCGACGACCAGGTCCCAGGGCACGTCGGCGAGTACCCCGGCGTCACGCAGCAGCGTCCCGTAGGTGGTGACGACGACCTCGCCGGGGGCCAGGCCGTCGAGGGACCGGCCTGTTGCGTGGTAACGCCGGACGGTGACGCCGGGCGCGAACCGGGCGAACTCGCGTTCCCAGTTGACGACCAGCGACGCCGGGCAGACCACCAGCGACGGCCCGCCGTTCTCCCGGGACAGCCGGTAGGCGATCACAGTGAGGGTCTTCCCGAGGCCCATGTCGTCGGCGAGGAGCGCCCCGAACCCCAACGACGTCGTACGCACCAGCCATTGCACGGCAACACGCTGGTACCTACGCAAGGTCGCGTGCAGCCCGTCGGGTACCGCGAGGCTGTCGTGCGGGCCGGAACCGGCCGCGCGCAGGGTGGTCAAGAGATCGGCCAGGCGTCCGGTCGCGGAGCAGGCAACCTCCTGTCCACCGACGGTCATCTGGCCGGTCAGCGCCGCGCCCAGGGCCCGTGCCCCGGTGAGCCGGCCGGCACTGCGATCGCGTGCCAGCCGCCGGGTCTCGGCGTCGATGAGGACCCAGCGTCCGCGGATCTGGATGACGCCGGCGACCGCTTCGGCGGCCGCCTCGGTCTCCCCGTCCGTCAACGGGTCCCCGTCAAGGCTGAGCTGCCAGGTCAGATCCGCCTCGCTGGCGAGGGAGAAGGTGCCCGAGCCGCTGGCGACCTGGGACGCGACGACGATCTGCCTGTCCAGTCCACTGGCCGTGACCAGGTCGGCCGGCCACTCAACCGTGATCCCCAGCGCGGCAAGCCGCTCGCCCGCCGGGCCCAACAGCTGCACGGCCTCGGCGCCGTCCAGCGTCCCGTCGCACCCGACACGCTCCAGGGGTGGCCATGCCCGGCATCCCCTGCGCACCAGCCGTTGCTCCGCCCGGCCGAGAACGCACCCACCGGGCGTGTGCCCGCGTGCCTGGAGACCCGTGCCCGCACCGGCCACGCGCAGCTGCGCACGCAGCGGCAGACCGTCACCCTCCGGTGGGCGCAGCCGGATCACCAGGGGCGCTGCGGTGGTTCCTTCGGCGGCATCGGCAGCGCGGTCGGCCCAGTCGGCGGCGTCTGGGTCGAGCAGGCGCGCGCGTCCCGCGTACGGCAGGTCCCCGATCACCAGGCGCGCCCCCGGAGGCCGCAGCAGCGTCTCCGCGACCGTATCGAAGAACTGGCCGAGGGCATGATCTGGCAAGACGTCCGGGGCGAGCCGCCAACAGTCCCGGCCGTCGGCGTCCAGGGCGGGGTAGACCCGCCCGGCCGCGACCGCCTCCAGGGCCGCCTTCGCGGCGGATGCCCAGGTCCGCGCCGAAGGGTGAACATGACCGTCGAGAGTGGCCAGGACCGGCAGGGCGGACGGGACGGGTAGTTCGTATCCCGCCAGGGGCTCGGGGAGGTCGCCGCCGACCTGGAAGCTCCAGCCGGTGAAGTCCACGGGGCAGCCGGCTCGCAGCAGTCGGGTGAAGATCCCCTCAGGGCTTCGGGCCTGTTCGCGGCGGGCACGGGCAAGGCGGGCCAGGTGTGCCCGTTCCGCGCAGCGAACCTGCTCCAGAAGGTCCGCGGCGGCAGCCGCCTTCGCCGCGTTCTTGCTCGTATCCTCGGCGGTGCCGACGTAGCGGTCCGTGGCATGCACGCAGCTGGCGGTACACGTGAACACCGGCCGGTGGGCGGGGCCCGTCGTGTCCTGCGTGTAGGCCAGGTCGGCGATGGCACCGACCTGGGCGCGTTCGTTGAGCAGGCCGACCGGATTGCCCCCGGGCTCGGGTCCTGCTGGCTCGCCGTCTCCTTCGACGGGCGGTGCGAGGTCCCGGACCAGGGCAAGTGCGGCTGAGGCGCGGGCCGCCCGGATCCCGGCGGCGACGGCTGGTTCGCCGACGACCGGCCCGTCAGGTGTCGTCACATAGCCGAACGCGGTGCGTTCGCCCAGCTCCACAAAGGCGGCCGGCGGCCAGGAGCGGGACTGGGTGTACATCGACAGGACCCCCGGTGCCTGCGATGGGGTGGCGACGAGGGAATCCCAGGCTGTGGCGCGGTGGCGGGCCCATCCCTGCGCCCGGGCTTCGAAGAGCAGCAGGTACAGCGCGCGTGTCGTCAGGCTTCCGGACGCGAGCTGGTCGGCCAGCTCGGGGTCGGGCTCCGGCTGGCCGACCACGTAGTCGAGCCATGCCTCCAGATCAGCGGGACTCATCGCCGGCGCGGCCGGCACGGACGCCGGGCCAACGGGGGCGGACGCTGCCGCCGCGAACCGCAGACCAGATACCTGGGACGACCCCGATCCCTGCCCGGAGGCCCCTTCCGGCCCGGTCGCTGCCGGGGCCGGGACCCCGACCAGCACGGCGAGCAATGACAGCACCGCCCGTTGGCTCGCCCGCTTCTTACTGGTGTCGACGTAGGGTTGCCCCTCGACGGTCACGCCATCGCGGTCGAGCGACGCCCGCGCGGTGAAGCTCCCCTCACCGGCGGATTCGACCACCCGCATCGGCGCCACGCCGAGACGTTGAACCTCCAGATTGACGACCTCCACCGCCAGGTGGGGCCGCCGGGCAACGACAGCCATCGCCGCGCTCTGAACGGCGCTCCACCCGCCGTCGTCACCGGCGGCGAAGAGCACCTGATGCAGGTCGCGCGACGCCGCGGTGCCATCAGCGAGACGGCGCCCGACCTCAGCGATCAATGCCGGGTTGACCGTACCGTCCTGGCAGGCACATTTCAGCGCCGCGAAGAACTCGTCGGCGTCCAGAGCGGTGAAGTCCGTCGCGGGGTCGGCGACCAGGGACCGGAGGACCGACCGTGCGCGTTCCTTCTCGATCTCGGCGAGCCGCCTGCCCCGCGACCGCTGCGACGGCTGCGACGGCGCGGGCGGGCGCCGGACGCGGGCCAGGTCGGCAGGCGAGGCAAAGGGAGACTGAGCTGGCACACGGTTCGACGCTGGCACCGTCACTGGTCCTAGTCATCCTCCTCAACGGGGTGGCAGATCCTGGCCAGACGACGGTTCGTTGCGGGCACGTCGAATGGCGCCGGATCCTGCGGCTCCTCCTCGGACGGATACTCCACAGGGGAGTCGCTGGCAAACGCGATACAGATCGGGTACACCGCTCCCGGTTCGCGCTCCTGAACCTTCTCCAGCGCGACCTCGTGCCACCAGCTCGCGCCGAAGTCGTACTCGTAGCGGATCTTCTTGGTCGCGCCGGTGAACACGTCCCGCAACCGGTTCGCGAACTCGTCGCCCATCTCCAGGTCACGCAGATCGAACAACGGGTCGCTGTACCGCTTGCCACCGGCCTCGAACATGTGCAGGTGGTCACCGTCCCACCCGAACAGCTCCTGAATCACGGCGTGCAGGTCACCGAGCGTGGCGATGGCCGGCACCAGCGCCCTCCGCCAGCTCGGCGGAGACCAGTGCAGCAGCACCACCTTGAGCTGGTACACCTGGTCGACTGAGCGGGCAACGCCCGAGGACACGAACGCGGCCAGCGCGAACGCGTCTGTGCGCTGACCAGGGACTTCTTCGCCAGCCTGAAGCACCTCCAGCACCCCCGCGGAGCCGGTCGAGGGGATTCGCACCTGCGCCGTCCCAGACCTTCGCAGCCCGCGGCAGCGACACCCGGGTCAACGAGCAGCTTCGCCACCCCGCAACAGGAACCGCACGGCCATGCGCTCACCCGAGTCACCGCGGTCATGGCTGACCACCTACGCGAGGCGCCTTCTCATGCCCGGCTGAAGACCACGGTGCGCTGCGGCTCGGCTAAAGCGAGCACTTGATCAACCTACTCATCTGCCGAATTGCGGATGGCGTGTCACGGATCAACCTGCGGTCGGTCGAGCTGATCGAGCCGACCGGCTTCCAGGTAGGCGATGTCGCCGGCGGAGTCCAGTGCGGCATCGAGCAGCAGCGCGAGCGAGGTGCCGTACAGGCAACCTCGGCGGCCACTCGGCGGCCACGGCTTCATCGGGCTGCATGAGTGGTCTCACCGCGGACGGGGCAGGGTTCCGGTCGTCCGGGCCGGCCGGCCAATTGATGGCGAAAGCTACGCGGCCGGCGCAGTCGTCACTGGACGGCGTACCGCCGAGCAGGTCGACCACTGGGGCGGTGGGCATCACGGCGACGGCGTTCCGATCTTCGTGCCCAGCCATCGGCCACCCGACCCGTCCGTCGCGAACTATCCGCTGGTGACTATGCGGCGGGCGGGATTGTAAGGGCGATGGCTCAGGCGAAGTCCGCCGCCGGGGACCGCCGCGTGCACGTAATCGGCGCGTACACCGCGCGGCGGGCAATCGAGGCCGGGGTCCTGTATAAGGTACAGCTTCATCTGATTCGGGTGATCTTCGGTGGTGGTCGGCGGTTGCTGAGGAATAGTCCAGACCTGTGGAGCGGCGTGCCACGCTCTTCTTCCCGCCCGCCGCGTTGCTGACCGCGCTGATCGTCGCCACCGTCTTGGCCGTGGTCAATTCCTGAGCCCGCATCCGGGCGGCCGGACTCCGGGAGCCCAACGGTGATGAGTTTGGCCCTGCTCCCCGGTCTGTATCCACACACCCGTACTCGAGGAGAGCATCATGACCGCTACCTACACCTTCGACGTCTTTTCCAGCCTCGACGGCTTCGGCGCCGCCAGCGGCAACTGGACTGGCTACTGGGGCAAGCAAGGCCCCGAGCTGCTCGGCCACCGCCTCGCCCTGTACGGCGAGGAGCAGCGGATGGTCTTCGGGGCCAACACGTATCGTGCGTTCGCGCGGATGCTGGCCTCGAGCACCGAGGAGTCCGAGGTGCGTGACCCATGGGTCACCCGGATGAGGAGCCTGCCGGCAATGGTGGTGTCGAGCACACTGGAAGGACCCCTCGACTGGCCGGATGCGACTGTCGTGCGCGGCGACGCCGTCGACGTCGTCGCCCGGCTCAAGGAGGAATCCGAAATACCGTTGCGCTCGCACGGCAGCCTGTCGATGAACCGGGCGCTGATGGCCGCCGGTCTGGTCGACCGCGTCCAGGTGACGCTCTTCCCCGTGATCACCGGTCAGACTGGACTGGACCCGATCTTCCAGGGTGCGGCCGACTTCGACCTCGAGCTGATCGAGAGCCGGACGCTCGATGGTCACATCCAAGAGCTCATCTACCGACCCACCCTGCATGTCTGAGTGCATCCACGCACCCCAGCCTCCCGCCCAGCGCAGGTGTCGGCCGCTCTGGTCAGACAGCCGGTTGATCTCGTGTGGCAGCAGCATCCGGGCGGCGATCGGGTCGACGGTCAATGCCGGCTCAGCTGGCCGTTCCCAGCGGCCATCGCGCACGCTCATGCCGCCGAGGTGCGTTGGCCGCTCAGCCGCTCCTGCCGCTCGTGCCGATGAGCACACGTCGTGCGGTCGGTGAGGGGATTCGGAATGCGGCTCGACCGCCGTGAGCGATGTCATGGCCGCACCGGCTGGTCCAATGATCGGGCCAGGCGCTCGCCGTCGGGCCACGCACCGAACCCGGTCTTGGAGTCCAGGTGCCCGACCGCGCCTGCGTCAAACAGTTCCGAGCCCCAGTCTTGCGCGTACGCCTCGAACTGCTCGAACGTGGTCATCGGGTCGTTGTGGCTGGCCACCAGGATCGAACGGAAGGGCAGGGGCTCGCGTGGCACGTGATCGATGAAGACGTCTGTGATTTCGTCTGGATCCGGGGTCCAGTCCGGATCCAGGTACGGTGGCGTGACGAGCAGGGCAGCCCGGACTGGACCGACATGCTGGCTGGCCCAGACGGCGACGGTCAGGCACCCCGCACTGTGCGCGACGAGGATCGCCGGCTCATCGTCGGCGCTGGTCGCAGCCTGCAGCGCGGCGATCCGTTCGGCAGCGACGTAGGGCGGTCCTGGCGGCTCGGGCGCCCATTGAAACTCTGGATAGTCCCTGACCCAACTGCGCGACCAGTGGTCGGGGAACGGAACTCCCCGGCCGGGCACGACAAGGTACCGCGTCATGTTGGCGAGGATAGTTGGCCACCCTGCGGCCGATGCGAACCACCGCACACGGACGGACGCGTCCAATGCCCCCGTGGACGGCACCGCCATCGCTTCGCGCGCGACGCAGATCAGGTGCACGCTACTGCCGCGTTCCGGTCGCTTTGTGCAGTCGCCGTCGGCGGCCCGACGTCCGCAGGTGCCGACGACGTGCGTCTGCCTGTCGCCCTCCTTAGCTTGCGGGCAGTCGGCATCCCCGGCGAACCAGGAACACCGACATACCCAGCGATCACATGATCAGCCCCGTGGCGGCAGTGGCCACGCGCCTTCTACCAGCACAAACGTCATCTCACCGCCAGTCATGGGGCGTTCCCATGTTGTACGGGACCCGCCCAGGGCAGTTCGAGCATGTTGAGCACGTATCACTCGGCGATGGCCTGCTTGACCCGGCGGGTCAACGTGGGGGTAGCCCGTTTGACCGGGCCGCTGCCCCGCCCAAGAGCCGGGATGGTGGCCGGGTCGATGCCCTCGTCGGCGGCCAGCAGCGCGACGCCGGCCTGCTCCAGCTCGTACTCGATATTGGTGCCGAAGTAGGTGATCCGGGCGACGCGTTCCGACAGCGCCGGGTGAACTGCTGGCCACGGTTGCCCGTCCAGGTGGGTGAGGTCGGAGCGGTCGATGCCGGCGGTGGCGAAGATGTCCGTCACGCCGCCGGCCCCGATGCCAGCCCACCGGTGCGTCTGCTACGCCTGAGCCGTAACGTCTAGCCCCCATTTACCCTGGCATCTAGCCCCGCTAGACTCTACCCTTGTGGTCAAGGAAATGAGCCTGCGGAGCGTGGAGAGGGCACTCCGGGCGCAAGGCTGCCAGGTGCTCAGCGAGGACGGCAAGCACACCAAGTGGGGCTGCCCCTGCGGCAAGCACGCCACGGCAGAGCCGCGCCACCGGGACATCTCCCCGGGTGTTGTCCGCAACATCATCCGCGACCTTGCGTGTAGGCCGAAGGGGTGGCTGCAGTGACGACCTACAGGGTGCGCGCCAAGCGGTGGGCGCGCGGGTGGGAACTTCACATCGACGGGGTGGGCGTGACCCAATCCCACGGGCTCGCCGACGCCAAGGATATGGCCCGCAGTTACATCGCCATGATGCGCGACGTCGCGCCAGACTCGTTCACGATTGACATCGTCCCCGAAGTCGGTAGCGGCCTCGACAAGGCCGCTACCGACGCTCGCGAGGCGGTCCGCCAAGCCGAGGAGGCTCAGCGCAGCGCTGCCGCCCAGTCGAGGAGCGTGGCGCGCAAACTTCAGGAGCGAGGGCTGTCGGGGCGGGACATCGCGGCGTTGTTGCAGCTGTCCCCTCAACGGGTGTCGCAGCTACTGCAACCCAAGCCAAAGGGCGGGAAGGTTGCCGCAACGTCAGCGACGAAGAGCCCCCGCGCAACGAGCCTGCCGGGGAAGAGCACGTCCGTCGTGCTCAAGGATGCTCGCTCGGCCAAGACGAGCAAGTCCGTCGCGGGCTCGGCGCTCACACAGACGGCCCGCAAGAAGACGCCTAAGAACGCAGACAGCGTCACCTGACCGCAGGAGCACAACGCCCAGCCCGTCACTGAGGCCATCGCCCGGACTCCGACAACCGGTAGGTGCCTGCTGACCGTGCCAGGACTGACGGACCAAGCCGTTCGGAGGGGTTGAGAAGGCCCATGATTCGCAAGAGCCAGTCTCGGCCCGCCGAGAACTGGCTCCTGATCCGATTTCCTTCAGGCGCTCGTGAGTGAGAGCGCCAGGCTGCTAGGAAGGCTTGAGTTTCAGAACTTGTCTTGGTGAGTCAAGTTCTGCGTGAGTCGGGTTCTACGCACGGAGTTTGTGTTTTCGGGCGTGGTTGTCGACGGCGGTGGTGTATCGGTCGAGTTGATGTCGTATTGGAGTGGGGATGGCGGCTTGGTCGAGGAGGTCGGCGAGGCCGGGATGCAGTATTCGGGTGTGTACGCGGGTGAGGTGCAGGGCCAGGCGCAGGCCGTGGTCGGTGACGGTGTAGCGGTGGGTGGCGGGGACGCGGTCGATGAGTCCGTGGTGGCGTAGTCGCCTGAGGTCGTAGCTGAGCTGTCCCGCGGTCATGGTCTCGGCGGTGGCGCCGAGCAGGGGCGCGAGGTGGGCGCGCAGGTCGCGGTTGCGGAACCCGTGGGGCAGCAGGCGGAACACGACCAGGGCGGTGAGAAGCGCTTGGGTTCGGGTGGAGTCGAACGGCAGGGCGGGTACCCGGGTGCCGGTGGGGCTGGTGGTCGGGCTGGTCAGGGCGGTGATCGCGTCGGTACCGATGGTCGGGTCGTGGGCGAGACGTTCGACGGTCAGCAGCCGTCGGTTGGCGGTGAAGCCGACCTCCCGCAGCGCGGGCAGGTTGCACAGCCGCTTGCCGATGCCGAAGTCGCGGCTGTCATTGATAGTCGTCTCGGTGCGCAGGGCCCGGTCCAGCTTGTGGTACTGCTTGACCTTGGTGTGTTTGTAGTCGATGTGCAGGCTTGGGGTGACCCCGCCCGTAGCAGGTCCCCGGGCCGTACCCGCAGGGTCGGTCCGGGCGACGTGCCGTTGAACCCGAACGCCGACGTGTCGCGGCCTGCCAGCCGCACGCCCGGGGCGGCGGACAGCTGCACGTCGAGGACCCCGCCACGGCTGGCCGCCACCTGCGGCTGGGCCAGGGCCTGGCCCGACGCGGCCGGCTGCAGGCGGCCCCGGGCTGGTGCGCCGAGACCGGCGGCCCAGCCGGTGACGCCGGCCGCCACGCTGGCCGTCCCCAACCCGAACAGAGCCAGGGCCCGGCGGCGGCTGATCGGCTGGCCGGTCACGGCAACAGGTCCCTACGCCGCCGGTACTCCTCCTCGTCGATCTCCCCACGGGCGTAGCGTTCGTCGAGGATGCGCCGCGCCGCCGAACCGGCAGAAGCGCCTAAGGCCGGGCCGGACGCCCGCCTGCCCTGCGCCAGCCGTACCGCGAGGTAGCCGAGGATCAGGAGCCCGACCACGATCAGCACCGGCCAGAGCCACATCCAGCCCCACGCCCAGCCGCCCATCATCGCCGGTCACGTTCCATGCCTGACCAGCGACCACACCACATGACGGCCCTCTCACGGCGGCTACACCCTCGATGCTACGAAGACGATGACCGGCCGGCCGGTGCTGAGAGTCCCGACCCGGCAGGGCCGAACGTACCCGGGCCGACCGCCCACCCCGGCCGCACACGGGTGCGGGGACGTGGTCGGCGACCACGCCCCCGCCATTGCCAGGGCCGGCCGGTCACCCCGCGCCGAGGGCGGTTTTCATGGTGAAGAACAGGTCGGTCTGGTTGGTGATGCCCAGAAACCGGTATGCCTGCGGGCCGGGGCGGCGATGCGGACCTGGGTGCCGGTGTGGTCCTGGGACTGGCCGGGCAGGTTGGTCGCGTAGCTGACCACCATGGGGGCGCCGTCGGCGGTCAGGAGGGTGGCGATGGTTCCGGTGGCGTGGTGGGTGGCGGTCTGCGGGTACTCCACGATCTGGCTGGTGTGGCCGTGGTCGGCGGAAGTCGACCGCCTTCCCCGCGGGTGATCGACACCGTGGTCGGGGCCGGCTACCGGCTCACCCTGCCCCGCGACCCCGTCACCTCGGGCCGTACGGGCACAGCCGGTCAGTACGGTCGGTGATCGGGCGCCAGCAGGGCCAGGATCAGGGCCAGGACCGACATCAGGGTCGTCGCCGCGGTGATGAGCCGCACGGTGCGGCGGTGGTCGAGCCACCGCCGGTGGGCGGCCGGGTCGGTGTCCCGGGCGGACAGTTGCCCCAGGCCCCACACCGCCGCGCCGATCGCCATGACGACGGCGCCAGCCGCGGTGCTGCTGCGCAGCATCGCCGCGCCGAGGGCGGCGAACGAGATCGCAGTACGGGTCCAGGCCAGGTCGGTACGCTCCCGGGCCAGACCGGGATCGCGGTCTTCGATGTCGTCGGCGGGGCCGGCAGGATCGGACATGTCAAGTCCCGGCGCCGGGGGCCAGCAACGACAGCAGCGCCGCGGCGGCGGCCAGCACGGTGATCGCGATCGCGAGGATCCTGGGCAGCAGCGAGCGGCCCAGCGACTCGCCCCGCCGCAGCGCCCGCTGGTGGCGGGTCCACTCCAGGTAGCTGCCCACCGATAGTGCCCCGCCCAGGATGATCAGGGGTACGGCGAGCAGTTGGCGGCCGAACGGTACGCCGGGAAATGGCGGCAGGAACTGGACGATCGCCAGCCCGGCGACGACAAGCGCGAGCGCGGTGCGGTGCCAGGCCAGGAAGGTGCGCTCGTTGGCGAAGGTGAACCGGGCGTCCGGCTCCGTGTCACTCCCGGTGTCGTCCGCGGGACTCCGCGGCGGGTGGTCCGGCCCGCGTCCGGGCGCCGGCTGCGCGGCGTTGCCGGCTACCCGCGGGTGGGCTGAAGGTCGCGACACGTCGCCCGCCATTCGCCGACTCCTCCCGTACCGATCAGACGGGGCGTGACGCCGGCCCGGGCGAGCAGGCTGGCGGCGATCGAGGCCCGGTGCCCGTTGGAGCAGATCACCCAGACCGGCTCGGCGCGCGGCAGTTCGGCCAGGCGGGCGGGCAGGTCGGCGACGAAGATCAGGTGGCTGTCGGGGATGGTGCCCCAGCCCCACTCCAACTGCTGCCGCACGTCGAGCACGACCGGATGCTCGCCGCGCCGTTGGACCTGGCATAGCTCGTCGACGCCGCGTACCTCGTAGCTGGCCAGGTCCCCGCCGTGCGCGCTCCAGCGCGGCACCCCGCCGGGCAGGTAGCCGGCGACCTGGCTCCAGCCGATGCGGATCAGTTGGGTCATCGCCTCGGCCAACGACGTGTCCTCCGGGTCGGGCAACACCAGCAGGACCGGTGTGTCGAACGGCAGCATCCAGCCGACGTAGCTGGCGAAGCCGGAGTTGAATTCGATGTTCAGCGAGCCCGGCAGGTGCGCGGCGGCGAAGGCGTCCCGGTCGCGTGCGTCGATGACCCACACGCCGCGGCGCTGCGCATGCGCCACCTGGTCCGGGGTCAGCGCGGGCGGTTGCGGCAGCCGGCCCAGCACCGGCGGGCCGGCTCGGTTGATCGGCGCCATCCGCGCGTAGTAGGCGGGGTAGGCCATCAGCTCGCCGGACAGTTCGGCGGTGAACCCGGCCAGGTCGGCCGCGCGGACCAGCAGGTTGCGGCGGTGTTCGTCGCGGATGCTGCTGGTCGGCCTGGTCGCCGGCACCGAGGCGACGCAGAAGCTGCCGGCCCCGTGGGTGGGCAGCACCTGCACGGCCTCGGGCAGCGCGGCCAGCCGGGCGATGGTGGCGTACTGCGCCCGGGTCAGCTCGTCGGTGTGGGCCGGGCCGAGCAGGTCGGTACGCCCGGCGCTGCCCACCAGCAGGCTTCCGCCGCTGAACACCGCCCGCGGCGTCGGCTCGCCGGCCCGCTGCACCAGCCAGGCCAGATGCTCCGGGGTGTGGCCCGGGGTGGCCAGCGCGGTCAGCTGCAGGTCGCCGATGCTCACCTGGTCGCCCTCGTCGGCGCGGCGGTGTTCGAACTGGTACCCGCCCCGGGCCGGCAGCACAAGGTCGGCGCCGGTCGCCGCCCGGACCTCATGCGCTCCGGAAACGTAGTCGTTGTGCACGTGCGTCTCCAGCACCGCGCGGATGCGTACCCCGAGGGCGTCCGCGGCGGCCAGGAACCGCCAGGCGTCGCGTTGCGGGTCGACCAGGACGGCCTCGTCGCCGCAGCGCAGCAGGTAGCTGTTGTCACCCAGGCCGGGGGTCACAAAGACCTCAAGCTCCACGCTGGGATCACCACCTAAGCAAGCGAGCAGTCAATTGACTAATTGAACGCCGAAGTCTAGCGTTTGTCCATGGCCCTCGCTCCTGGACCCGTCCTGCAGCAGACCGCCGCCCGCTTCGCCCTGCTGGGTGACCCGACCCGGCTGCACCTGCTGAGCCTGCTGCTGGAGCGCGCCGACTACAGCGTCGGCGAGCTGGCCGCCGCCGCCGGGATTTCGGTGGCCAACGCCTCGCAGCACCTGCGCCGGTTGGAAGCCGGCGGCATCCTCGGGCGCCGCCGGACCGGCAACACGGTCCGCTACCGGGTGGTCGAGGCGAGCATCGAGCAGTTGTGCACGATCGTGTGCGCCAGCGTGGCGGAGCGAGCCCGGGTTCTGGTGCCCGCCGACACCTCCGACTGACAGATCGCCTTCGACAGAGGAGTGCCGTGACGCAGCAACTGGTCATCGCCCGCACCATCGGCGTCGGACCGCCGGCCGGCTCCTGGGCGAAGGTCATCGACCAGACCAGGTGCATCGGCTGCCACGCCTGCACCACCGCGTGCAAGTCGGAGAACCAGGTGCCGCTGTCGGTGACCCGCACCTTCGTCAAGAGCGTCGACATCGGCGCGTTCCCGCAGGCGCGGCGGGCCTTCCAGGTCACCCGGTGCAACCAGTGCGTCGACGCGCCCTGTGTGGCGGCCTGCCCGACCGGTGCGATGTACACGCGGCCCGACGGCATCGTCGACTTCGACAAGCAGGCGTGTATCGGCTGCAAGGCGTGCATGGCCGCCTGCCCGTACGATGCGATCTTCATCAATCCCGACGACCACTGTGCGGAGAAGTGCAACTTCTGCGCGCACCGCCTCGAAGTGGGGCTGGAGCCGGCCTGCGTGGTGGTCTGTCCCACCCAGGCGATCATGGTCGGTGACCTGAACGACCCCGACTCCGAGGTGGCCCGCGTCGTCGGTCGGGAGCCGGTGACGGTGCGCCGGCCGGAGAAGGGCACCCGACCTAAGCTGTTCTACCGCGGCGCCACCGAATTGACCCTCGACCCCCTCGCGGCCGACCGGCCACCGGGCGGCATCTACGCCTGGAGCGAACAGCCCACCGGTCAGCAGGTGATCTCCGGGCCGAGCGGGCACAACAGCAGCGCCGCCGCGGTGATTTCCTACGACGTGGCGCACCGGGCGCCGTGGGACTGGCGGGTCAGCCTCTACACCTGGACCAAGGGCATCGCCGCCGGCGCCTACCTGGTACCGCTGCTGCTGGTGCTGTTTGGGCGCCTGGGCTCGGGTGACCCGCTGTGGGTGTGGACGGCGCCGCTGCTCGCCGCAGCGCTGCTGGCCGTCACCGCGGGTTTGCTGGTTTGGGACCTGGAGCATCCGGAGCGGTTCTTCTACATCCTGACCAGGCCGCAGTGGCGTTCCTGGCTGGTGCGTGGCGGGGTAATCCTCACCGGGTACGCCGCGGTGCTCGGCCTGCACCTGCTGGCCGGCCTGATCGATGCGCCCGGGCTGCGGACCGGGGCCGCGGTTGCCGGGCTGCCGCTGGCGCTGGGTACCGCGATCTACACCGCCTACCTGTTCGCCCAGGCCAAGGCGCGCGACCTGTGGCAGAACCCGCTGCTCCCCCCGCATCTCGCGGTACAGGCCGCGCTGGCCGGCGCCGCGGCGCTGCTGCCGATCGCGGCCTGGCGCTCCGGTACCGGCGTGGCCAGCGCGCTCGGCTGGGTACTGGGCGGGTCCGCCCTGGTGCATCTGCTGTTCGTGCTCGGCGAGATGAGCCTCCCGCACGCCACCGCGCACGCCCGGCTGGCCACCCACGAGATGCTCGCCGGCCGCCTGCGCGGCTACTTCTGGGCCGGGATCGTCTTGGTCGCGCTGGGGCTGTGCGCACCCTGGCTGGGTGCGTGGGTCGCGCTGCCGGCCCTGGCCGGCCTGGCCCTGCACGAGCACGCGTACGTGCAGGCCGGCCAATCGGTGCCACTGGCGTAGGAGGCAGAACGTGACTGGGCTTGACGAGATCGCCACCCGGGTCAGCGCCGCCCGCGCCGAGGCCGCCGCCCGCGGTGAGACCTTCTACCCGGGCCCCAGCCGCATCCACCTGGCCGCGTTCCCGCCCACCGAACGCTGGGACGACTGGGTGGAACTGGAGTCCACCGACTGGCCCCGGCGCACCGAACGGCACTACATGCTGGTACCCACCACCTGCTTCAACTGCGAGTCCGCCTGCGGCCTGCTGGCCTACGTGGACCGCGACACCCTGCAGGTGCGCAAGTTCGAGGGCAACCCCGAGCACCCCGGGTCTCGCGGGCGCAACTGCGCCAAGGGCCCGGCCACCCTCAACCAGGTCACCGACCCGGACCGCATCCTGCAACCCCTCAAACGCGCCGGGGCGCGCGGGTCGGGGCAGTGGGAGCCGGTGACCTGGGACGCCGCCCTCGATGACATCGCCGGGCGGATCCGCACGGCCATCGTGGACGGACGACGCAACGAGATCATGTACCACGTCGGCCGGCCCGGCGAGGACGGCTTCACCGAACGGGTACTCGCGAGCTGGGGTGTGGACGGGCACAACTCGCACACCAACGTGTGCTCCAGCGGCGCCCGGGCCGGGTACCACTTCTGGACCGGCATCGACCGGCCCAGCCCGGACCACGCAAACGCCGAGGTGATCCTGCTGATCAGCTCGCACCTGGAGGCCGGGCACTACTTCAACCCGCACGCCCAGCGCATCATGGACGCCAAGAAGACCGGCGCCAAGCTGATCGTGATGGACACCCGGCTGTCCAACACCGCCACCCACGCCGACTTCTGGCTCTCGCCGTACCCCGGCTCGGAGGCGGCGATCCTCCTCGCGATCGCCGCGCACCTGGTGCGCACCGGCCGCCACGACCGGGAGTTCGTGCGTCGGTGGTGGAACTGGCAGGAATACCTCGCCGCGCAGCGGCCCGACCTGCCGCGTACGTTCGAGGCGTTCGAGCAGGCGTTCCTCGACCTGTACGGCACGTACACGTTCGCGTTCGCCGCGGCGGAGTCGGGTGTGTCGGAGCAGACCATCGCGCAGGTGGCCGAGGCGGTCGCCGGCGCGGGTAGCCGGCTGTCCACGCACACCTGGCGCTCGGCCGCGGCCGGCAACCTGGGCGGCTGGCAGGTCGCCCGGACCCTGTTCCTGCTCAACAGCCTGCTCGGCGCGGTGGCCACCCCGGGCGGCACCTACCCCAACGCGTGGCACAAGTTCGTGCCCCGCCCGATCCACACTCCGCCGCACCCCGCGACGTGGAACGAGCTGACCTGGCCGCTGGAGTACCCGCTCGCGCTCAACGAACTGTCGTTCCTGCTGCCGCACTTCCTCAAGGAGGGCCGGGGCACGCTCGACGTCTACTTCACCCGGGTCTACAACCCGGTGTGGACCAACCCCGACGGGCTGTCCTGGATGGAGGTCCTCACCGACGAGCAGCTCGTGGGTCTGCACGTGGCGCTGACACCCACCTGGAGCGAGACCGCGTTCTTCGCCGACTACGTGCTGCCGATGGGGCTCGGCTCCGAGCGCCACGACCTGCACTCCTACGAGCAGTACGACGGGCAGTGGGTGGGCTTCCGGCAACCGGTGCTGCGCGCGGCCCGCGAACGTGCCGGCGAACATGTCACCGACACCCGGCAGGTCAACCCGGGACAGGTGTGGGAGGAGAACGAGTTCTGGATCGAGCTGTCCTGGCGCATCGACCGCGACGGCAGCCTGGGCATCCGCCGCTTCCACGAATCCCGACAGCACCCCGGCGAGAAGCTGACCGTGGACGAGTACTACGGCTGGATCTTCGAACACTCGGTACCTGGACTGCCCGAGGCCGCCGCCGCGCAGGGCCTGACACCGCTCGGGTACATGCGCCGCTACGGCTCGTTCGAGATCCGCGCCGGGGTCGGCCCGCTCCACGAGGAGCCGGTACCCGAGGCCGACCTGGACGATGTGGCGCAGGACGAGTTCGGCCGGGTCTACACCCGCGCCCCGGCCACCGCCTCGCCCAACGTGGTGCCGATGGGCACCCCCGAGCCGGACACGGCCGGCCGCCGCCCGGTCGGCGTACGCGTCGAGGGGGTGGTCCGCCGCGGCTTCCCCACCCCAAGCGGCAAGCTGGAGTTCTACTCGCGCACCCTCGCGGCGTGGGGCTGGCGCGATGAGGCCGTGCCCGGCTACCAGCGCAGCCACGTGCACCCCGAGGCGCTTGACGCCGACCAGATGGTGCTTATCTCCACCTTCCGGCTGCCCACCCAGATCCACACCCGCGGCGGCAACGCCAAATGGCTCGACGAGCTCGCCCACACCAACCCGCTGTGGATCCACCCGCAGGATGCCGCCCGCATCGGCGTCGGCACCGGCGACCTCGTGCGCGTGGAGACCGAGATCGGCGCGTTCGTGGTCAAGGCGTGGGTCACCGAAGGCATGCGCCCGGGTGTGGTGGCCTGCAGCCACCACATGGGCCGCTGGAAGCTGCACGACCAGGGCCAGCGGCAGGTCATGGCCACCGTCGACCTGGCCCACCGCGACGGCCAGTGGCGGATGACCCGGCTGTCCGGGGTGATGCCCTACCGGTCCGCCGACCCGGACACCGCCCGCATCTGGTGGACCGACGTGGGCGTACACCAGAACCTCACCTTCCCGGTCCACCCCGACCCGATCTCCGGCCAGCACTGCTGGCACCAAGCGGTGCGGGTGACCAGGGCGGCACCCGGCGAGGCGTACGGCGACATCACCGTGGACACCGCCAAGGCCCACGAGATGTACCAGAAATGGCTGGCGCTGACCCGTGCCGCTGACCAGCACTCTCCGGACGGCACCCGCCGCCCCTACTGGCTGATGCGCCCCCTCAAACCGGGCAGGGACGTCTACCAGCTACCGGCCGGGGTATCCGATGACCATGCTGACTGACACCCGTGCCGGTACCCGCGCCGACCTGCTGCGTACCCTCGGCGTCTTCGCCGAGCCACCCGGCCCGGAATCCCGGCGGCTGGCCGACCCGCTCGGCGTGCCGACACCAACCGGCGCCGAGTGGACCGAGGCGTTCACCGTGCAACTGGTCCCACACGCCGCCATCTACCTCGGCCCCGAAGGCATGCTCGGCGGCGAGGCGGCGCAGCGTGTCGCCGGGTTCTGGCGAGCGCTGCACGTGCCGGTACCCGCCGACCCGGACCACCTGACCACGCTGCTCGGCCTATACGCATCGCTGATCGACGCGCAGGCGAGCGAACCAGCCGCAGCACGGCGGGTGCTGCTCGGCCACGCCCGCACCGCCCTACTGCACGAACACCTGCTCAGCTGGCTCCTCGCCTACACCCACGCGATGGGCGACGTCGCACCCCCGCCCTACGCCGCCTGGACCAGGCTGCTACGCGAGGCGATCCGCGGTGAAGCGGCTGAACTCGGCCCGCCGCAACGGCTGCCCGCCCACCTGCACGCCGCGCCACCGCCAGCCACCGCAGACGACAGCCTGGACTCCATCCTGGAGCACCTGCTGTGCCCGGCGCGTTCGGGCCTCATCCTGTCCCGCGGCCACCTGGCCGCCCTCGCCCACCACGCAGAACTCGGGCTGCGGCTGGGCGACCGGCGACGAGTACTGCGGGCGCTCATCGAACAGGACCCGGCCGCAGCGCTTCGCATGCTCGCCGACCAGGCACGGGGCTGGGCGACCCGGCACCGGGCCGACACGCCGCTGGCCGGGCCGATCGCGACCCACTGGGCCGACCGGGCCACGGCCACGGCGGCACTGTTGGAGGACGGCGCGAAGGCCCAATCACGAGGCGCGACGGGACAGGAGGATCTCAATGACCGTGTCAAGCCGTAGCGGCAGCTATCGCTGGCGCTGTGGGTGTGAAGACACGGTTGTCGCGCAGCAGTGCCCACAGCACGTCGACGAGGCGTCGGGCCAGGGCGATCATCGCTTTGGTGTGGCGTTGCCGTTCGGCGCGTTTGCGGTCGTAGAACGCTCGGGATGGGCCCTGGGCCTTCAGGCCGGAGAAGGCGGCCATGTAGAAGACGTGCCGCAGCCGGTGGTGGTAGCGGCGGGGTCGGTGCCGCACGCCGGTGCGTCGGCCGGAGTCGTTGGGCACCGGGGCCAGGCCGGCGTAGGTGGCCAGGCGGGCCGGGGTGCCAAAGGCGGCCAGGTAACCTGCGGTGATAGCGATGAATTCCGCGCCGAGGATGGGCCCCCTGCCGGGCAGGCTCTCGATGATTTTCGCCTGCGGGTGGACGCGGAACCGTTCGGTGATCAGCTTGTCCAGGTCCTTGATTTCCTTGATTTCCCGGTCCAGGTCCAGCAGGTGTCGGGCCAGCCGGCTGATCAGTTGAGCGGAGGTGGCTTCGCCGGGAAGGGCCACGCTTTGGGCCTGCGCGGCGGCCAGGGCTTTGGCCACGATGCCGGGGATCGAGGGCCGATGGGCTTTCTGGGCGTGCAACCAGTCGCTGAGGCCGTGCCGGCCGGCGGTGCGGATGGCCGCCGGGGTGCAGCAGCCGGCGACCAGGATCAGCGCCGAGCGGGTGGAGTAGTCCAGGGCGCGTTCCAGCGCGGGGCAGACGCGGGTCAGCAGCTCCCGCAGCCGGTTGACCCCGCGGATCCAGTCGGTCATCAGGTCGGCGCGGTGGCCGACCAGCAAGGACAGCTCGACCACCAGCTCGTCCGGGATGGTGATGTGAGTGAGGTCGCGGCGCAACCGCGCGGTCTCGGCGATGACCTTGGCGTCTTTGGCGTCGGTCTTGCCCTCGCCGGCGAACGCGCCGGCCATCCGGTTGACCATCGAGCCGGGCACGTAGACCACCGTCTGCTCGGCGACGACCAGCAGCGCCAGCAACAACGCCGCGCCTGCCGAGGTGAGGTCCACCGCCCACCGGACCTCGGTCGCGGTGTGCCGGGCCTGGGCGATCAGCTTCTCGATCGTCGGCTGGTCGTTGGCCACTGGCCGCGACCACAGCACCCGACCATCGGCGTCGACCGCCGTCGCGTGATGGGCCAGCTTGCCGGCGTCCACGCCGATCCAGGCCACCGCCACCGCCGCCATCCAGTCATTCCTGCGCTCGCTCATCGGATTCAACCCAGCAGACGACCTCGCCGCATGCCCCTAACCAGCGACCCATCGCAGCACGTCTCAATCAGCGGCCGGGACGTCCGAAACGGCGGGGTGGCCATCCTCCGTGAGCCACCACCACGGCAACAACCGATCAGCCACACCCCGCCGTTCTGGCATCCAAGAGCATCAAAGTCTTGAACAACCACGACCTTAGGGGACGACCGATGACCGTAGACCTGCCAACCACCGAACACACCCAACTCACCGAAGACGACGTACGCCGCATCGTGCGCGAGGAGGTGGCCAGCGCGTTCAGCAAGGACCCCGGCTCCCGCCGCGCCGCCATCATCGCGTCCAAAGGCACCCTCGACTGGGCGTACCCCCCGCTGATCCTGGCCACCGCGGCCGCCGCCGCCGGCATGCAGACCGCGATTTTCTTCACCTTCTACGGCCTGAACATCATCCACAAGGACGCCGCCCGCAAACTCAAGGTCGACCCGGTCGGCAACCCCGCCATGCCCATGCCGGTACCCATGCCCGACCTGGTCACCGCCATGCCCGGCATGGTGAGCGTGGCCTCGAAGATGATGAAGTCCCGCTTCGCCAAGCACAACGTGGCCAGCATCGCCACCCTGCTGGGCGAGGCACGAGAACTCGACGTGCGACTCATCGGCTGCCAGATGACCATCGACGTCTTCGGCTACACCCACGACGACTTCATCGACGGCGTCGAGTTCGGCGGCGCCGCCGCGTTCATGTCAGTAGCCCGCCGCTCCCACGTCACCATCTTCGTCTAAAGGAGGTGCCACCGTGCCCGATGAGATCCACGTCGACGAAGTCGTCGACGCCCGCGACCTGATGTGCCCGATGCCCGTACTCGCCGCCACCAAGGCGATGCGGCTACTCGAACCCGGCCAGGTACTCAAGGTCCTCGCCACCGACAAGGGGGCCCTCTCCGATATCCCCGCCTGGGCCGCCGACACTGACAACGAACTGCTGTCCTCTGGCACCGAGAACGGCGCCCTAGCCTTCTACGTCCGCAAGGCCCCGCAGCCCTAGCCCGATCACCGCCCCCGGCGACGCGGCCAGGCGTACTCCGCGCAACCTGCACTGGCGCGAACCCCGCAGGCCGGTCATCGCCCAGCCCGCGCCCGCACCGGGTGAGCCGCCCACGCCCACCGGTCGTCCCCCTCGCCGCCTGTGGGGTGCCAAAGCCGCCGGACGGTGGTTGATCTGGCGACGCCGCGCCCGTCCGTCCCCCGTGCCGTGGGGCAGGATCGTTGCTCATGTCGCTGCGCCTGCTCTACCTCGCGTTCCGTCGCACCACCGAATGGCTGGCCCTGCTCGCCCGAGGCCACGCGGCCAAGGACGTCGAGATCCTGGTCCTTCGGCACGAGAACGCGGTCCTGCGCCGGTCCAACCCCAGGCCGCGGATCGACTGGGCCGACCGCGCGACCCTCGCCGCCCTGGTCAGGCTCCTCCCCCGCCACCTGATGACGCACCGACTCGTCAGGCCAGCCACCATCCTCGCCTGGCATCGCCGGCTCGTCGCCCGGCACTGGACCTACGGACCGGCCGCCCGCCGACCGACCCGGCCATCGTCGCCCTGATCGAGCGCATGGCCCGCGACAATCCCGGCTGGGGCTACCAGCGCATCCAAGGCGAGCTACGCGGCCTCGGCCACCGGATCAGCGCGTCCACAATCAGACGAATCCTCAAACGGCTCGGCATCCCACCCGCACCAGTGCGCCGCGACCACACCACCTGGCGACGGTTCCTCGCCAGCCAAGCCGCGACCATGCTCGCCTGCGACTTCTTCCACGTCGACTGCGCACTGACCTTGCAGCGCCTGTACGTGTTCTTCGCCCTCGAGATCGGCAGCCGCTACATGCACATCCTCGGCGTCACCAGCAACCCCGACGGAGCCTGGACCGTTCAACAAGCCCGCAACTTGCTCATGGAACTCGGCGAACGCACCGACCAGTTCAAGGTCCTCATCCGGGACCGGGCCGGCCAGTTCACCGATGCCTTCGACACCGTGATGGCTGACGCGGGCGTCACCGTCTGCAAGATCCCGCCGCGCAGTCCACAGGCGAACGCGTACGCGGAAAGGTTCGTCCTCACCGCCCGCACCGAGGTCACCGACCGTATCCCGATTTTCGGCGAACGGCACTTGCGCCGAACGCTCGACGAATACGCCCGCCACTACAACGGCCGACGTCCGCACCGGTCCCTCGATCTGCGCCCGCCACGACCCGACCGTCCCACCATCGATCCGACACATCAACGGATCAAACGCCGCCCGGTCCTCGGCGGGCTGATCACCGAGTACGAACACGCCGCGTAGAAGTCCAGGTCAGCGACAGCGTGACCGCCTTTGAAACCCCACAGGTCCGGGTCCGGGGTGCGGGACGTAAACCGATCACGCAGACCGCGCCGGGGGTGGTGGCGGCGTTGGAGAACCTGGTCGATCCGGCCACTCGGGGAGATCCGACCTCGCCGTTGCGGTGGACGAACAAGTCGACCACGAAGCTCGCCGAACAGTTGACCGGGCGGGTTTGCGGTGGGGCCGAACACGGTCGCGAAGTTGGTCAAGGCGTCGGGGTACCGGTTGCAGGCCAACGCCAAGGTGGTGGAGGGCCGTCAGCATCCGGACCGGGATGCGCAGTTCGAGTACGTCAACGCGGTGGCCGTGCGGTTTCTGGCCGCCGGGGACCCGGTCATCTCGGTCGACGCCAAGAAGCGGGAGCTGGTCGGAGCGTTCAAAAATGGTGGTCGGGAGTGGGAGCCGGTCGGGTGCCCGACCGAGGTGGAGTGCACGACTTCCCCGGTGACCCGGTGGGGGTGGCGTTGCCGTACGGGGTGTACGACATGGTGGCCAACACCGGCTGGGTGAACGTGGGCACCGACCATGACACCGCGGTGTTCGCGGCCGAGTCGATCCGCCGCTGGTGGCGCCACGTCGGCGCGGACGTCTACCCGCAGGCGCAACGGTTGCTGATCACCGCCGACAGTGGCGGCTCCAACGGGGCGAAGCTACGGCTGTGGAAGGCCGAACTGGCCCGCTTCGCCGACGAGACCGGACTGGCGATCACCGTGGTCCACCTGCCTCCCGGCACCTCGAAGTGGAACAAAGTGGAACACCGGCTGTTTAGCCACATCACGATGAACTGGCGCGGCCGGCCCCTGTCCAACCACGAAGTCGTCGTGCAGACCATCGCCGCGACCACCAGCCGCACCGGACTCACGGTCAAAGCCGTACTCGACGAGAACACCTACCCGACCGGACTACGCATCAGCGACCAGCAGATGCGCGACCTGCTGCGCCGACACATCACCCGCCACGACTTTCACGGCGACTGGAATTACGACGTCCACCCCACCGCAGACGACGACCACGAAGCCCTGGCCACGCCGGTCACCCCGACACGCCCGAACAAACGGCAATAATTCTTACGAGAGCACTTAGCCTCGATCCACCGATTGATTTCGATAGAAGTGCGTGTGTCGGGCATGGAGATGCCCTCTGAACTGGGAGAATGGGAGTTGTCTAGGCTTCCACATTCCAGTCCGAGAGGGCACCTGTGGGATGAGATTACGGCATGG
>WNGE01000917.1_pt1 | contig 66881 bp, 72 predicted proteins | sample 5400651 | NCBI WGS metagenome assembly WNGE01 (sample SAMN13153370, study PRJNA577476) | soil metagenome | isolation source: 60 cm soil or saprolite under grassland replicate 2 | place: USA:California | collected 2016-06-15 | reverse complement strand
GCGGAGATCGCGCGGATGCTCGTCGACGTCGACGTTCCTCGCGCGGACCTCGTGCGGCTCTCGCGCGGTCTCACCCCGGCGCGACTCGCGAGCGTCATCTCGATGCTCGACCCGGTCGAGTTGATGTTCGCGCTGAAGAAGCTGCGCGCACGGCGCGCGCCCGCGAACCAGGCACACGTGACGAACCTGAAGGAGAACCCCGCCCTGCTCGCCGCCGACGCCGCCGAGGCCGCGGCGCGCGGCTTCGCCGAGATCGAGACGACGGTAGGAGTGTCGCGTTATGCCCCGCTGAACGCGATAGCGATCCTCGTCGGCTCGCAGACAGGCCGGCGCGGCGTCTTGACCCAGTGTGCCGTCGAGGAGCGGCTGAACCTGCGGCTCGCGATTCAGGGCCTCGTCACGTACGCCGAGACGCTTTCCGTCTACGGGACGGAGGCGGTGTTCGTCGACGGAGACGACACGCCCTGGTCGAAGGCGTTCCTCGCCTCGGCGTACGCCTCGCGCGGCGTCAAGGTCCGCTTTACCTCCGGCGGCGGCTCGGAAGCATTGATGGGCGAGTCGGAGGGAAAATCGATGCTCTACCTCGAGGCGCGCTGCCTCTCGCTCGTCCGGGCCGCCGGCTCGCAGGGCGTGCAGAACGGCTCGATCTCGGTGGTCGCGCTCGTTCTGGCCGTCCCCGGCGGTACGCGGGAGGTGCTCGCGGAGAACGTGCTCGCCGCGTGGCTCGATCTCGAGGTCGCCTCGGGCAACGACGCGATCTCGAGCCATTCCGCGATCCGCAAGACCGCGAAGCTGATGGGGCAGTTCCTGCCCGGGACGGACTTCGTCACGTCCGGGTACTCGTCGATGCCGCGCCACGACAACATGTTCGGCGGCGGCAACTACGACTCCGACGATCTCGACGAGTGGCTGACGATCCAGCGTGACTGGCAGATCGACGCCGGCATCGAGCCGCTCGACGAAGCGGAGGCGCTCGCCGTTCGCGAGCGCGCCGCCCGTGCTGTGCAGGCTGTCTTCCACGCGTTCGGCTTCCCGCCGATCAGCGAGGAGGAGGTGCGGCTCGCGACGACGTGCCTCGACTCCCGCGACCTGCCCGATCGTGACCGCGCCGCCGACGTGCGCGCCGCCGACCGCGTGCTGACCGAGGGGCTGAGCGCACTCGACGTCGCGCGCGCGCTCGAAGAGCGCGGATTCCCCGAGGTCGCCGAGGCGGTCTTCGAAATGCAGCGGCAGCGAGTCGCCGCCGACTACCTTCAGACCTCGGCGATCATCGGCCGCGACGGCACGGTCGTCTCGGCGGTGAACGACGCCAACCTCTACACGGGCCCGGGCACGGGCCACCGGCTCGAGGGCGAGCGCTGGGAGCGCCTGCAGCAGCTGCCGCATACGGTCGACGCACGCCTGCTCGGCGCGCCGGAGGGCGCTGTGAGCTCGGTCGAGGAGCTCCATGTTGCCAGTCTAGGCGACAGATCGGACGAGGTCGTGATCGCCGTGGGTCCGGCGTTCGCAGGCTCCCTGTCCGAGACGATCAACGGCCTGCCGCACCGGGATGTGCTCGCGGAGCTCATTGCGGGCGTGCGCGAGGAGGGTGCGCACCCGCGCATCGTCCGAATCAAGCGCTCGTCGGACGTCGCGTTCATCGGCCACGACGGCGCCCGCCTCTCCGGCTCCGGCATCGCCGTCGGCGTGCAGTCGAAGGGCACCGCCCTCATCCACCGGGCCGACCTCGAGCCGCTCGACAATCTCGAGCTCTTCGGCATGGCGCCGTCGCTGACGCTCGAGTCCTACCGCCAGATCGGGCGAAACGCGGCCGGCTACGCGCTCGGCCGCGCGGTCGCGCCGGTGCCGACGGTGCTGGACAACTTTGCGCGCGCAAAGCTGATTGTGCGCACGACGCTGCTGCACGCACGCGAGACGGCCGAGGTCGAACGCGACGCGCCGGCGGTGGAGCTGGCCCTCACGGAAGCGCTGGTCTGACACCTCGCGTCGGTCGCGCAAGCCCGACGACTGCAACCTGGCTGAAGCCAGGTTGCGGGAGACCGGCTACCCCTGCGGCTTGCCGGCGACGCCCCAGTGCTTCGGGGAGACGCCCTGGACGAGCACCTGGATGTGCTCGCGGGCGGCACCTGACGACTCGGCGAGCGCCTCCGTCATCGCCTCGATGATCTTCGGGACCGATTCCTCGGTCACCCTTGCGTCATAGAGCTTCACCTCGACGATCGGCATCTCAATCTCCTCCTTCGTCCCACGGCTTGGCATTGCGACCCCAGCGATGGGCGTCGTGTCCCTCGACGATCACCCAGGTGTGCGCCTTCAGCTCGGGTGCGTCGAGCACCTCGAGCAGCGTCTCCGTCATCCGCTCGATCAGCTGCGCCTCGAGCTCCGGCGTCAGCCGGCGCTCGAACAGCTCGACGCGTACCAGCGGCATCTATTTCTCCACGTGCTGCGCGCCGCCGTCCGGGCCGAGCACGAGGTCGAGCTGCTTGTCGGGAACGTGGTCGAGCGGAACCGGAGCAAGCGCTTCCATGAAGGTCACGCCGTGCGCCGAGTAGACCTTGTGGTGCTGCCCGCGATTGATGACGACGACGTCACCCGCGCCGAGCGTTGCGGTCTGGTCTTCGATCGTCATCTCGATCTCGCCGTCGAGAATGAACATCACCTGCTCCGCGTCCTCGTGGGCGTGCCAGGGCACCTGCTTGCCCGGCTCGTACCGCACCCGGCAGAGCAGCACCTGTTCGCCGCCGATCGCGTGCAACGACACGCCGTCGACGAACTCCCAGGAGTCGCGCCCGTTCCAGGTGCGGAACGGACTCGTCTCAGGCATCGACGTCGAGGAAGCCCGAGCCGCCATTCGCAGAGAGCGTCTTCACCGACATGTGCTCGTCGAAGATCACCCGCTTGCCGTCGCGGCGCGCCTCGCGCTTCGCCTCGATCGCCTCCAGCACGCGCTCGGGCGTCGCCGGCATCTCGGTGATCCACACGCCGACGGCGTCGAAGATCGCGTTCGCGATCGCGGGCGGCTGCGCGTTGTTCGCCATCTCGCCGATCGCCTTGGCGCCGAAGGGCCCGTCCTCGGACGGGTTCTCGAGGATGACGTTGTCGAGCTCGGGCAGATCCTCCATCGCCGGGCCGAGGTAGGCGCCGAACTCGCCGCCGCGATACTCCGGGGAAGGGTAGTGCGGATAGCTCGCCTCGGTGAGGCCGAGCCCGAGACCCATGATCGCGCCGCCTTCGATCTGACCCTCGACGAGCGTCGGGTTGATCGCACGGCCGACGTCGTACACCTGCACCATCTTCAGCACGACGACCTCGCCGGTCTCGTCGTCCACCTCGACGTCGGCGACACAGGCGGCGTACGAGATCGCCGAGTGCGGCTCGATCTCGACCTGGCCCGTCGCGTCGTCGACGTCGGCGAACGGCTTCAGGGCGGTCGAGGAGCCGCTGATCAGCTCGCCGTAGTTGTACGTCGCGGCGCCGGCGACGTCGGCCACGTTGATCGTCTTCTGCGGCGCGCCCTTCGCGGTCACCTCGCCGTTTGCGATCTCGAGGTCGCTCGCGTCGATCTCGAGCTCCTTCGACGCGATGTCGAGGATGCGCTCCCGCACGCGTTCTGCGGCAAGACGCACCGCGTTGCCGCCGATGAACGTTCCGCGCGACGCGAACGTGCCGGTGCAGACCGCAGACGAGTCGGTGTTCGTGTTGTCCATCGTCACCCAGTCGTACGGCACGCCGATCGCGTCGGCGACGATCTGCGTGTGCACCGTCTTCGAGCCCTGGCCGATGTCGACCGTCCCCGAGAACACGTCGACGCGGCCGTCCGGCTTGAGCTTGATCCACGCCTGCGAGGGGTCACCGTTCTGGTTCATGCCCGTCGGATACTCGATCGTCGCGAACCCGCGACCGCGGTGCTTCGCCATCAGGCCCCCTCCCCGTTCAGGCGCTGCTGCGCGACCAGATGCTCGGGCAAGAGGTCGCCGGAACGCGGCTCGGGTGTCATCTGCCGGTACTCGGCGGGCAGCTCGATTCCGACCCGCTCCGCCGCGGCGAGCGCGACGGTGACCGTCGACGGATCCTTGAGGACGACGCCGTTGCCGCTCGTGTCGCCGATCCGGTTGGCGTTCCTCAAGCGCAACTGCCATGGGTCGATGCCGAGCACGCTCGCGATGCGCGTCAGATGCGTCTCGACTGCGAACGACACCGACGTGACGCCGAAGCCGCGCATGGCGGTGGTCGGCACGCGGTTCGTGAAGCAGACGAAGCCGTCGAAGCGCAGGTTCGGGATCGTGTAGGCACCGGAGTGGTGGAACGCGTGCTTCGTGACGCCGTAGGGCGAGAAACGCGCGTATGCACCGGAATCGTGGAGCGTGAGCATCCTGCGGCCGAGGATCCAGCCGTCGCTCGTGACCGCGTCGGCGATCTCGATGTGCCACGGCGCACGCGTCGACGACGCGAGGAACTCCTCCTCGCGCGTCCAGCGCCACTTGACCGTGCGGCGCGACTTGAGCGCCAGCAGCGCGCAGATCGTGTCGGACGCGCTGTCGACCTTGCCGCCGAAGCCCCCGCCGACGGTGCCGCCGATGAACTTCAGCTTGTTCAGCGGCACCTCGAGGTGCGCAGCGACGACGCCCATCGAGAAGTACATCGCCTGGGTGCACGAGTAGATCGTCAGCCGGCCGCTCGCCTCCGGCACCGCGAGGCAGACCTGCGTCTCCATCGGCATCTGCTCGATCGCCTGCGGGCGATAGACGCCCTCGACGATCGTGTCGGCCTTGTCAAAGGCCCAGTCGATGTCGCCCTTGCGCACGCGGCGGTGGTTGTACGGGCCGTAGTGCGGGTAGACGTTGCCCCACTGGTGGATCTGCGGCGCGTCCGGGTCGAGGGCGAGGCGGATGTCGTAGAGCGCCGGCCTCTCCTCGAACGCGATCTCGATCGCCTCGACGGCTGCCTGCGCGGCCTCCTCGGACTCGGCTGCGATCGCGGCGATCGGCTGGCCCTTGTAGCGCACCTCGCCGTCGGCGAGGAGCGGTTCGTCGCCGGGCACGCCGAGCCCTTCGAGATGGCCGTAGACGTTCCGCGGGACGTCGGCCGCGGTGATGATCGCATGCACGCCCTTGAGCGCCTCTGCCTTCGCCGTGTCGAGCTTCGTGATCGCGGCGTGGTGGTGCGGCGAGCGCAGCGCCTTCACCCAGAGCGTGCGGCCGACGCGGACGTCGTCGACGTACTGCGTCCGGCCGGTAACGTGGCCGACGCCGTCGTACCGCGGGAGCCGTGCGCCTACCGCCTTCATGCCGGGCTCCCTTTGACGAGCACGTCGGGCTCGCCTTCCCCGGCCGGGAGATCGGCGACCGGCTCGACCTCGCCGCGCGAGGCTGCCATCACCGCGTCGATGATCTTGACGTAGCCGGTGCAGCGGCAGTAGTGCCCGCCGAGCGCGTCAAGCACCTCACCGCGCTCGACCGGGCCGCCCGTGCGCTCGATCAGCGCGGTCGCCGCGAGGATCATCCCCGGCGTGCAGAAGCCGCACTGCGCCGCGTACAGGTTGTGGAACGCGGCCTGCACCGGCGACATGCTCTCCGCCTCGCCGAGACCCTCGAGGGTGGTGATCGCCGCGCCGTCGACCGTCGCGACCGCCGTGAGGCACGAGCGCCGCGGCTCACCGTCGACGAGGACGGTGCACGTGCCGCAGCCTCCCTGCTGGCAGCCGGCCTTCGGGCTCGTGATCTCGAGCTCCTCGCGCAGCACGTGGAGGAGCGCGGTGAGCGGTGGGCTCGAGATCTCCTGCTCGATCCCGTTGACCGTCAGCCTCATCAGGCCTCCACTTCGTCGAGGGCGCGGCGAACGAGCACGACCAGCATCTTGCGGCGGTACTCCGCCGAGGCGACGGCGTCGTCGACCGTCTCGACATCCTTCAGGACGTCTTCGGCGTTGCGGCTCTGCTCGACGGCGCGGCTGCGCACCGCCGTCGGTCCGACGCCGGACACGCCGACCCGAAGGCCGTCGGCGGAGGAGCACACGGCGACGTTCGCGATCGCGTACGAGTGCGCGTGGCGGCGGCGCATCGTCTGTGCCGACCACGCGCCCGAGGGGCGGTCGTATTCGATCTCGAGCACGAGGCGCCCGGCTCGGTCGGCCCCGAGGAAGTCCTCGACGGGTTCGGTGCGCTCGCCGCCCTTGCCGGTCGAGCGGACTCGCGCGCCGAGCGCGATCAGCGGCGCTCCGAGGTCGCCGCGCTGCGCGGCGAGGCCTGGGGAAGCACAGAGGTTGCCGCCTACGGTCGCGCCCGCCCGGACCTCGCGGTCGCCGATCTGCGAGGCGAAGCGCGCAAGCAACTCGTCCGCCCCGTCCGCGAGCGCTGCGACGGGCACCATTGCGCCGATCCGTACGACATCCCCGTCGGCGCGAAGCTCGGCGAGGCCGCTGCGGTGAAGCATCAGCGCGCGCGCCGGCTTCAACCGGCCCGCTGCGATCTCCGGCATGAGAATCGTGCCGCCGGCGAAGACCGTGATTCCGTCGCCGTCGCCGAAAAGCTTCGTCGCTTCGTCGACAGAAGTGGGAACGAGCGTCTCCGCAGCCATGGCCGATTCTATGTCTAGCCCGGCGACGCGCGTCAAAACACCTGTCGCGCTTCGCGGCTACGCTCCGAGCGTGCGGTTTGCCTCGATCGACGAGCTCGAGTCCGCGCTCGCCCGAGCGTCGTACCTGCCGGACCGCGGGCTCGCGACCGCCCTCTATCTCTCGCTCATGCTCGAGAAGCCGCTGCTGCTGGAGGGAGAAGCCGGCGTGGGCAAGACCGAGGCGGCGAAGGCGATCGCGCGGGCACTCGACACGCGGCTGATCAGGCTCCAGTGCTACGAGGGCCTCGATGTCGCGCACGCCGTGTACGAGTGGAACTACGCGCGGCAGCTGCTGCACATCCGCGCCGCACAGGAGGGAACGGTCGACGAGTCAGAGCTCTTCGGCCCCGACTTCCTGATCCGCCGGCCGCTGCTCGAGGCGATCGAGGCCGAGGAGCGCGTCGTGCTGCTGATCGACGAGATCGACCGCGCCGACGAGGAGTTCGAGGCGTTCCTGCTCGAGGTGCTCTCGGATTTCCAGATCACCGTTCCCGAGCTCGGGACAATCGCGGCCAAGCAGCGCCCATACGTGATCCTCACCTCGAACCGCACGCGCGAGCTGCACGACGCGCTGAAGCGGCGCTGCCTCTTCCACTGGATCGGCCATCCGTCGCTCGAGCGGGAGATCGACATCGTGAAGCTGCGCGTGCCGGGCGTACCGGAGCGGCTTGCCGCCGAGGCGGCTGCGTTCGTCGCCGAGCTGCGCGCTCTCGATCTGCAGAAGCCGCCGGGGCTCGCCGAGACCATCGACTGGGCTCAGGCGCTGACGGCGCTCGGCAGCCAGGAGCTCGACGTCGAGAACGTCCAGGCGACGCTCGGCTCGGTGCTCAAGTACCACGAGGACCTGCTCTCGGTCCGCGACGAGACGCTCGCCGGGCTCGTCGCCAGCGCCCGTGCCCGCTAGCGCTGTCGTCCGGCACATCGTCACCTTCGGCCGCGTGCTCCGCGAGGCGGGCCTCGAGGTTGGGCCGGGCCGCGTCGCCGACGCGCTGAAGGGCCTCGACGCCGTCGAGCTCGCGCGACAGGACGACGTCTACTGGACGCTCCGCCAGACGCTCGTCTCGCGACGCGAGGACATCGAGCCGTTCGACCGCGCCTTCCACGCCTGGTTCCTCGGCGCCGCGGTAGAGCCCGAGCTCGCGGCGAAGCCGGCGCCGCCCTACGGCGAGCGGCGCAAGGGTGCGCCGCCAGGCCCCGGTCCGGAGCGAGACGGGGGCGAGGCGAGCCTCGGGGCCTGGAGCGAGGACGAGCTCCTGCGGACGAAGGACTTCGCCGCGATGACGCCGGAGGAGCTCGCGCGCGCGAGAAAGCTCATCCAAGCGATCGCGGTCGGGCGGCCGCGGCGGCGCACGAGACGCCTTCGCCCCGACTCGAAGGGGCACGCACTCGACGTGCGCGGGCTCGTTCGTGCGTCGCTCGCAACCGGCGGCGACCCCGTCGAGCGCACATTGCGCAGCCGGGCGGACGCGCCCCGCAAGCTCGTGCTGATCCTCGACGTGTCAGGCTCGATGGAGGCGTACGCGCGGGCGTTGCTGCTGTACCTGCACGCCGCGCGCGGCTCGGGGCGCGGCGTCGAGACGTTCGCGTTCGGCACCCGGCTGACACGGGTGACGCCGGAGCTCGGCGCCCGGAATCCAGAGACCGCGTTCGAGGCGGCCGCCGCGCGCGTGCAGGACTGGTCCGGCGGCACACGCATCGGCGACTCGCTCAAGGCGTACAACGACGAGTGGGGCCGGCGAGGGCTGACGCGAGGTGCCGTCGTCGTGCTCCTCTCGGACGGCTGCGAGCGCGGCGACGCCGAGCTCGTCGGCACACAGATGGCACGGCTCGCGCGCCAGGCGTTCGCGGTCGTCTGGGTGAACCCGCTCAAGGGGCACGCCGAGTACGAGCCGCTCGCAGGCGGCATGCGCGCTGCGCTGCCGCATGTCGACCGCTTCCTCGCAGGCCACGACGTTGCGAGCCTCGAGAGCCTCGGTAAGGTCCTCGGTGGCATCGAGCGGAGGCACGCAGCGTGAAGGAGATCGTCGACGAGGTCGAACGCTGGCGGGAGCGCGGCGAGAAGGTCGCCGTGGCGACCGTGGTCGCGACGCGAATGTCGGCACCGCGGCCGGTTGGTGCGAAATTCGCCGTCTCTGAGAGCGGCGCGATCTGCGGCTCGGTGTCGGGCGGCTGCGTCGAGAGCGACGTCGTCGAGCAGGCAAGGGACGTGCTCGACAGCGGCGTGCCGAAGCTACTGAGCTACGGCATCTCCGACGACGAGGCCCTCGGTGTCGGGCTGCCGTGCGGCGGCGAGATCGACGTGTTCGTCGAGCGCTTCGAGTGACCGTCGCCGACCGCCTCCTCGCGCTCGCGCACACGGACGAGCGCGCTGTGCTCTTCACCGTCGTCGAAGGGCCTCATCCGGGCGCGAAGCTGCTCGTCCTGCTCGACCGGGACGGCGAGACGGTCGGGGACGCGCCGGAGTCACTTGCCGCCCTCGCGCCCGAGATCAGGCGCAACGGCATGCAGGAGCACGAGGGCCTGAAGGTGTTCGCAGAGGTCTACGGCCCGCCGCCGCGGCTTGTCGTCGTCGGTGCGGTCGACACGGCCGAGGCGCTCTGTGCAGCCGCCAAGCTGCTCGGTTGGCACACCGTCTGCATCGACGCGCGGGCAGCCTTCGCAACGCTCGAGCGCATCCCGAGCGCGGACGAGCTGATCGTCGAGTGGCCGGACGTCGCGCTCGCCCGGATCGAGCCCGACCACGGGACGGCGGTCGTTGTGCTCACGCACGACCTGAAGTTCGACGTGCCGGCGCTGCAGGCGGCGCTGCGCACCGACGCCTTCTACGTCTGCGCGATCGGCTCGCGCAGGACGCAGGCGAAGCGCCGAGAGGAGCTCGTCGCGGCCGGGCTGACGGACGCGGAGCTCGACCGCATCCACGGTCCCGCCGGACTCGACCTCGGCGCGGACTCGCCGGCCGAGACGGCGGTCTCGATCCTGAGCGAGGCACTCGCCGTGCGCGCCGGCCGTGACGGAACGCCGCTGAAGACGGCCCCCGGACGCATTCACGTGGAGGCCTGACGTGACCCTCGAAGGCAGCCGGATCCGGCACACCGTCGCCTTCACCCCGGCCCACCCGGAGGGGTCGGCCGAGGAGGCGGACTTCCTCGCCGCGGCGGCGCGCCTCGCTGCGATCCCGGGTGTCGAGGCGTTCGAGATCCTGCGCGAGACGAGCCCGAAGAACCCGTACCGCTTCGGGATCGCGATGGAGTTTGCCGACCAAGCGGCGTACGCGGCCTACAACGAGCACCCGGATCACGAGCGGTTCGTGGAGGAGCGCTGGCTCGTCGACGTGGCCGACTTCCTCGAGATCGACTACGAGGCCCGCTGAGCAGCCACCAGGTTTTCAACCTGGTGGCAGTCGTTTCGGGAACGACTGCAACCTGACTGAAGTCAGGTTGCGGCTGCCTGGACGTTCTTGGTGGACAGGCGGCGGCGCGCACAGGCCAGACCGCGCTCTGGCCGTAGCGCAAGAGCGGCCCGCAATGCGTGCCCTTGCCCCGCGCGAACGTGCGCAGCACTTTCGCGCGACTGTGTTAGGTTCGCGCCACGTTTCCCGAAGGAGGACGCATGGCGGTCGCAGTGCATTCCGAGAAGCTGCGCGTGCTCGTCGACGAGAACGCGGAGGTCGAGCAGATCGCGACGGGCTTCACGTTCACCGAGGGCCCGATCTGGATGGCGGACGGGTCGCTCCACTTCAGCGACATGCCCGGGGACAAGCGCCGCCGGTGGCATCCGGAGGAGGGCGTCACGGTGCTGCGCGATCCGAGCAACAAGTGCAACGGCATGACGCGCGACAACGACGGCAACCTGATCGTCTGCGAGCACGTCACGAGCTCGGTCGTCCGCGAGTCGCCGCATGGGACGCGCGAGACGCTCGCGACGCACTGGCGCGACACGGAGCTGAACAGTCCCAACGACGTGATCGTCGCTCGCGACGGATCGATCATCTTCACCGACCCCACCTACGGACGGATGCCGGGATTCGGGCTCGAGCGCGAGCAGGAGCTCGACTTCCAGGGCGTGTATCGGATTCCCGCGGGCGGCGGCGACCTCAAGCTCCTGGTCGACGACTTCGCCCAGCCGAACGGGCTCTGCTTCTCGACCGACGAGTCGCTGCTCTACATCAACGACACCGACCGCGCCCACATCCGCGTGTTCGACGTCGGCCGCGATCACCAGCTGTCGAACGGTCGGGTGTTCGCCGAGAACATCGGCACCGCCGACCTCGCGAAGGGCGACCTCGTCGACGGCATGAAGCTCGACGAGCAGGGCAACGTCTACGTCACCGGTCCCGAAGGCGTGTGGGTGATCTCGCCCGAGGGCGAGCACCTCGGCACGATCAAGGTCCCCGAGAGCGTCGGCAACGTCAACTGGGGCGACGACGACTGGCAGACCCTGTACATCCCGGCCTCGACGTCGGTCTACCGCGTGCACATGAAGGTCGCGGGCAACCGGCTCGGCTACATGACCTAGGAGACGACGTGGACCCGATCGATCGGAAGTCGGCGGCGATGATCATCCAGGACCTCCAGAACGACGTGATCATCGAAGGCGGCGCATTTGCAGACTCCGGAGCGCCCGCGCACGCGAAGAGCCAGAACGTCGTCGAGAACGTCAAAGGGCTCGCCGACGCCGCGCGCAAGGCAGGCGTGCCGGTGATCCACGTCTGGTACATCGTCGAGCAGGGCGCGCATGGGCTGAAGCAGAACGCGCCGCTCTTCCAGGGAGTCAAGGACGCAAACGCGCTCGTCCGCGGCAGCTGGGGCGCCGCACCCGCCGACGGGCTCGAGCCTCAGGACGGCGACCATGTCGTCGAAAAGATGCGGATGAACGGCTTCTACGACACGAAGCTCGACATCTTGCTGCGAGGGCTCGGGGTCGAGACGCTGATCATCACCGGCGCGTGGACGAACATGTCGATCGAGCACACCGCACGTCACGCCGCCGACGCCGGCTACCGGGCCGTAGTCGCCTCCGACGGCACCTCAACGGTCAATGACGAATGGCAGAACGCCGCCTTGAGCTACGCGATGACGAACGTCGCCGCGGTCGGCACCTGCGCGGAGATCGCCGGCGCGCTGAAGGGGTGAGGCTCGACCCGCAAACGACCGTTCTCCTCGTCATCGACCTGCAGAACGACACGGTCGGCGAGCAAGGAGCGTTCGCCTCGTCGGGCGCGGCCGCGTTTGCGAAGGAGCACGGCGTCGTCGAGAAGGCGGCACGGCTCGCCGATGCGTTTCGCGCCGCAGGAGCGCCCGTGATCCACGTGTGGCACGTCGACGAGCCCGGGCACGTCGACTCGACGCGCAACGCCGAGCTCTACCGGTCGATCGCGGAGGCCGACGCACTCGTCCGGGGAACGTGGGGAGCCGAGCCGGTCGTGCGGCCCGCCGCCGGCGAGGCCGTCGTCGAGAAGCAGCGGATGTCCTCCTTCAACTCCACCTCGCTCGACACGAAGCTTCGCGGTCTCGGCGCGACGACGGTCGTCTGCTGCGGCGCCTGGACGAACTGGGCGGTCGAGCACACCTGCCGCGACGCCGCCGACCAGGGCTACGAGGTGGTCGTGGTCACCGACGCGACGGCGACGATCTCGGAGGAGTTCCAGCGAGCGGCGCTCGACTACGCGCTCACGACGGTTGCGACCCGAGCGACCGCAGACGAGGTGAGCGCGGCTCTGGCACGTCCCTAGAATGGCCCGGATGGCCACCACCGTCGGCATCCCGCTCCTCGACCTCGTATCGGATTCCGGCGAGACCTTCCCGGTCGTCGATCCGGCCACCGGCGACACGATCGCCGAGGTGCCGCGGATGGGCACCGCCGAGACGCGCCGGGCGATCGAGCGGGCCGAGGCGGCACTCCCGGGGTGGCGGTCGCGCCTCGCGAAGGATCGCGCCCTGATCCTCCGGCGCTTCGCCGACCTGATGCTGGAGCACGAAGACGAGCTTGCGCACCTCCTCACGACCGAGCAAGGGAAGCCGCTCGCAGAGTCGCGCATCGAGGTGCAGTACGCCGCCTCGTTCTACGAGTGGTTCGGCGAGGAGGCGAAACGCGTCTACGGGGACACGATCCCGACGTACGCCGCCGACCGCCGCATCGTCGTCACGAAGCACCCGATCGGGGTCACTGCGGGGATCACTCCGTGGAACTTTCCCGCCGCGATGCCGACCCGCAAGTCGGCGCCTGCGCTCGCGGCCGGCTGCACGATGGTGCTGAAGCCCGCGGAGCAGACCCCGCTGACGGCGATGGCGATAGCGCGCCTCGGCCTCGAAGCCGGGCTGCCCGAGGGCGTCCTCCAGCTCGTCACGGGGGACGCGGACGATGCGCCGACGATCGGCGTCGAGCTCACGGGTAACCCGATCGTGCGCAAGCTCGGGTTCACCGGCTCGACCGAAGTCGGGAAGCTCCTGATGGCGCAATGCGCGAACCAGGTCAAGAAGGTGTCGCTCGAGCTCGGCGGCAACGCCCCGTTCATCGTCTTCGACGACGCCGACCTCGAGGCAGCGGTCGCCGGCGCAATGATCTGCAAGTTCCGAAACAGCGGCCAGACGTGCATCTGCGCAAATCGGATCTTCGTCCAGGACGGCATCTACGACGAATTCGTCTCGCGCTTCGTCGCTGCCACCTCGAAGCTCAAGGTCGGGAACGGGCTCGAGCCGGACACAAATGTGGGCCCGCTGATCGAGCAGTCCGCGATTGACAAGGTGCAGCGCCACGTCGGCGACGCCCTCGACCGCGGCGGCGAGCTGCTGCTCGGCGGCGAGGGCCTCGGCGGCCTCTTCTGGCAGCCGACCGTCATCACCGGCGTCACCGCCGACGCCGCGATGTCGTGCGAGGAGACGTTCGGCCCCGTCGCCGGCATCACGCGCTTCGCGACGGAGGAGCAGGCGATCCGCGAGGCGAACAACACGCCCTACGGTCTCGCGGCCTACTACTACACGCGCGACAACGGACGCATCTGGCGGCTCTCGGAAGCGCTCGAGTACGGCATCCACGGGGTCAACACCGGTCTGATCTCTTCCGAGGTCGCGCCGTTCGGGGGCCTCAAGGAGTCCGGCATCGGCCGCGAGGGCTCGAAGTACGGCATCGAGGAGTGGCTCGAGATCAAGTACCTCTGCATCGGCGGAGTCTAGGACAGCGCATGATCGTCGAGCAGCGCGACTACCACGTCATCACCGGCAAGCTCAACGAGCTCGTGATGCTGTACGAGACCGAGGGCATCGAGCTCCAGCAGAGCTACCTCGGCAACCTGCTCGGCGTCTTCACGACAGACATCGGCGCACTTTCCACGTACACGAGCATGTGGGGCTACGAGAGCTTCGCCGAGCGCGAGCACCGTCGCGCGAGGCTGCAGGCCGACGACGCGTGGAAGACCTTCCTCGGCAAGATCCAGCCGCTGATCCACACCCAGCACAACCGGATCCTGATCCCGACTTCTTTCTCGCCGATGCGCTGATGGGCTCGCTGGACGGCAAGGTCGCCGTCGTCACCGGCGCGGCACAGGGCATCGGGCGCGCGATCGCGGACGGGCTCGCGGCGGAGGGCGCGCGGATCGTCGTCGCAGACCTGCGCGGCGCGGACGAGGCGGCGCAGTCGTTCGAGGCCGGCGTCGGCCTCACGGTCGACGTCTCCAAGGAGGACGACGTGCAACGCCTCGTCGACGAGACAGTCGCGCAATGCGGCGGCGTCGACATCCTCGTCAACAACGCCGGCCTCTATGCGTCGCTCGAGATGCGCCCCTTCGACCAGATCCCGCTCGACGAGTGGCGGCAGGTGATGGAGGTCAACGTCGCGTCGATGTTCCTCACGTGCCGCGCCGCCGTGCCGGTGATGCGCGAGCGCGGCGGCGGCAGGATCGTGAACATCTCCTCCGGCACGCCGTTCCGCGGCGTCCCCTTCCTCCTGCACTACGTCACCTCGAAGGGCGCGATCGTCGCGTTCACGCGCGCCCTCGCGAAGGAGCTCGGCAAGGACAAGGTGCTCGTCAACTGCGTCGCGCCCGGCTTCACGATGTCGGCCGGCGTGCAGGCTCACCCCGAGGTGATCGAGAAGCTGCGCGACGTCTCCGTCGCTGCACGCACGCTCCAGCGTGACCAGGTGCCCGAGGACGTGGTCGGCGCGGTCGTCTACTTCTGCGGCCCGGGCTCCGACTTCGTCACCGGCCAGACGATCGTGATCGACGGCGGCCAGACGTTCCATTGATCCTCCGCCTCTCCCAGCACCCCGACGGCGTCACGACCGAGGCCGGCGACCGCGTCGTGTACGACGTCGCGCGCGACGAAGCGCATTTCGGGGCGGTTCGGGTCGAGGGGCGCGCGCTCGTCTGGGAGCTGACCGAGCGGCCCGCAGGCGAGTGGCTGCTGCGCTGCGACCGCGTCGACTTCCCGCCGGGCGGCGTCGCGCACCTCCACACCCACCCGGGCCCGGGGCTGCGCGTACTGATCAAAGGACGGATCCGAATCGATACACAGGGCGAGTCCCATGAGTACGGCCCGTTCGAGTGGTGGTACGAGACCGGCCCCGATCCCGTCTTCGCCGCCGCGTCCGAGACGGAGCCGACGGCGTTCGTGCGGGTGCTCGTGCTGCCGGCGGAGTGGGCGGGCAAGCGGACGATCACCTACGTCGATCCGGCCGACGACGAGAAGCCGAAGCTGCAGCGCGCCCGCATCTACCTCGAACGGCAGCTGTGAGCCGCCACGGCGGCAAGCTCCTCGTCGACCAGCTCTCCGTGCACGGCGCGGACACCGTCTTCAGCGTCCCGGGCGAGAGCTTCCTCGCAGTGCTCGACGGCTTCTACGAATCGCCGATCCGCCTGATCACCTGCCGCCACGAGGCCGGGGCCGCCAACATGGCCGACGCCTACGGGAAGCTCACCGGCCGCCCGGGGATCTGCATCGTCACGCGCGGCCCCGGGGCAACGCAGGCGTCGGTAGGCGTGCACACCGCGTTCCAGGACTCGACGCCGCTGATCCTGCTCGTCGGCCAGGTCGCCTCGGATCAGGAGGAGCGCGAGGCGTTCCAGGAGGTCGACTACCGGCGGATGTTCGGGCCGCTGGCGAAGTGGGTCGCTCAGATCGACCGCGCTGACCGCATCCCGGAATACGTCGCGCGGGCATTCTCGACGGCGTGTGCGGGTCGGCCGGGGCCGGTGGTCCTCGCGCTCCCGGAGGACATGCTCGCGTCGGAGACCGACGCGGCAGACGCGGAGCCGTTCCACGTCGTGCAGCCCCATCCGAGCCCGGTGCAGATCGACGTCGTGCGGCGCGCACTCGGCCGCGCGGAGCGTCCGTTCGTGCTGGCGGGCGGGGCCGGCTGGACGCCGCGGGCGTCGGACGGAATACGCGAGTTCGCCGAGGCCAATGCACTGCCGGTCGGCGCCGCGTTCCGCCGCCAGGATGCAATCGACAACGGCTCGCCGAGCTACGTGGGCGATGTCGGCATCGGCATCAACCCGAAGCTCGCCGCGCGCGTCCGCGAGGCCGACCTGCTGCTCGTGGTGGGGCCGCGGCTCGGCGAGATGACGACCTCGGGCTACACGCTCGTCGGAGAGCAGCCCCTCATCCACGTGCACCCGGGTGCGGAAGAGCTCGGCCGCGTCTACCGGCCGGCGCTGCCGATCCTCTCGGGGATGGAGCATTTCGCCGACGCCGTCCGCGGTCTTCGCGTAGAGCCCGGCTGGCGTAAGTGGACGGAGGCGGCGCGCGCCGAGTACGAGGCGTGGCAGCAGCCGGAGCCGATGCCGGGCGCACTTGATCTCGGCGACTGCATCGCGCACCTGCGCGCGCGCGTACCCGACGCGATCGTCACGAACGGCGCCGGCAACTTCTCGGCGTGGGTCCACCGCTTCTGGCGCTGGCACGAGTACCCGACCCAGCTCGCGCCGACGAGCGGCGCGATGGGCTACGGCGTTCCCGCCGCGGTCGCGGCGAAGGCCGTCCATCCTGAGCGAACGTTGATCTGCTTCGCCGGTGACGGCGACTTCCTCATGAGCGGACAGGAGCTCGCGACCGCGATGCAGTACGACCTGCCGATCGTGATCCTCGTCGTGAACAACGGGATGTACGGGACGATCCGCATGCACCAGGAGCGGCACTACCCCGGACGCGTCGTCGGAACCGACCTCGCCAACCCCGACTTCGCGGCGTACGCGCGCGCATTCGGCGCGCACGGCGAGACCGTCACCGAGACGAGCGAGTTCCCGGCGGCGCTCGAGCGTGCGCTCGCAGCCGGAACGTCGGCGTTGCTCGAGCTGCAGATCGATTCCGAGGCGATCAATCCCCGCACGACGTTGAGCCGGATTCGGGCGCACGCGCTGAAGTGAACGAGCGCGAGGAGATCCGCGTCGCGAGCCTGGCGGAGCCGGTCAGCCACTTCACGGACGCGGTGCGCGCCGGAAACCTGCTCTTCGTGTCGGGCTTCGTGCCGGTCGACGGCGAGGGCCGGCTCGTCGGGGGCGACGACGTGGTGGCACAGGTGCGGCAGGTGTTCGCAAATCTCGGCGCCGTGCTGGCTGCGGCAGGCGCGACGTTCGCGGACGTCGTGAAGGTGACCGTCTACCTGACGGACATCGCGGACCGCGCGCGCATCAACCCGGTGCGGCAGGAAGTCTTCGGCGACACGCGACCGGCGAGCACGCTCGTAGAGGTGAGCGCGCTCGTGGTCCCCGGCGCGAAGGTCGAGATCGATGCCGTGGCGCTGGTAGATGCCTGACAGCTGGAACGCGATCATCACCGAGGTGGAGCCGGTCGAGCCACTGCCTGGGCCACTGCACGGGAAGCGCCTGCTCGTCAAGGACCTGATCGACACGGCCGGCATCCGCACGACATACGGCTCGAAGATCTACGCCGACCATGTGCCGGAGCGCACGGCGCCCGCGGTGCACCGGCTCGTCGACGCCGGCGCGGTCGTGGTCGGCAAGGCGAACCTGCACGAGTTCGCCTGGGGCGTGACGAGCCAGAATCCCTGGTACGGCACCGTCGGCAACCCGCGGCACCCTGGGAAGATCGCCGGCGGCTCGTCGGGCGGAAACGCCGCGGCGCTCGCCGCGGGGCTGTGCGACCTCGGGCTCGGAACCGACACGGGCGGCTCGATCCGCTTGCCGGCGTCGTGCTGCGGCGTCGTCGGGCTGAAGAGCGCTCTCGGCCGGATCCCGACGGAAGGCGTTTTCCCGTTGTGTCCCTCCTTCGACACCGTCGGGCCGATGGCGACCACCGTCGAGGACGTAGCGCTCATGTGGTCTGTGCTCACCGGCGCGCCGGTCCCTGAGCCGCGACTCGACAGGCGGAAGGTCGGGCTCCTGACGAAGCCGCCGTCGGTCGGCGGTTCGGCGCAGCCGGGGAACCGCGCCGCCGAGCAGTACGTCGCCCGGCTCGAGGAGCTGGGCGCACGCGTCGTCGAGGCCGAGATCCCGGAGCCCCCCGATGACACGTGGCCACTGTTCTTCGGCGAGGCTGCGGAGTCTCATCGCGCCACGTTCCCCTCCCGCGCGCAGGACTATGGCGACAACGTGCGCGCGAAGCTCGAGCACGCGCGGACCGTCGAGCAGGACGCGGTCGAGCGGGCGCGCGAGGCAGTGCGCCGGTGGCGCACGTACCGGCCGGACGTCGACATCTATGTCGCGCCCGTGCTCGGCGTGGAGATCCCGCCCAGCGACTGCAACGAGCTCGACATCCGGATCGCGGCAACTGCGTTTCTTCGCCCGTTCAACGTGCTCGGCTGGGCCGGGCTCGCGATCGGCGACCTCCAACTCGTCGCCCCCAGCGACGAGGTCGTCCTCGCCGCAGGCCTCGCCTGGGAGCGCGCGAGCCACGACGATGTGGAGAGCAGGGCGATGTAATCGTCGGCGCCGAAGCTGATGTCCCATCGGTACTGGCGAACGGACACGTTGCGGAAGTAACCGCTCGTCTCGAACTCGGCGGAGCGATCCTTCACGGCGTCCGTGTGGATCCGTGGCTCAGGCAGGCCCGCAACCGCCTCGTAGTCCTCTTGGAGCGCCATCCACACGGGATCAGCCTCGTCGTGGTCGACGAAGCGCATTCCGACGACTGCCAGCGCCCCTCCCTCGCGCAAGACCTCGGCCGTCTTCGCGTAGCGGAGCTCGGGGTCGATCCAATGGAACGAGTTGAACGCAACCACTGCGTCGAAGAGCTCGCCTGTGGGGCTCCACTCCTCGAACGACGACGCGACGATCGTCACGCGTGGGAACGCCGCGACTGCGGGGGGACGGCCCGCGAGCGGTCGTAGAGCTCCGGGGAGTCGTCGAACGTAGCCCGGAGGAAATGCGGATCGGCGTTCCCTGCCATCCCCGACATCGGATCGCCTACGGCGTGATGTCCTGAATCGAGCGGGCCGGCGGCAGCGTCAGGTCGACCTTGGCGCCGAAGTCCGAGAAGCGGCCGTCGAGCGAGATCTCACTGCCGCCTGCCGTGTTGTAGGAGACGAGCACACGCCGCACGCGGCCGGCGTCGTCGAGCCAGAAGCTCGCCAGGAACGGCTTGGCCGGATAGTCGTTGCGTAGCGCCTCCGCGATGCCCCGGCGCTGCGCCGTCGGTGCGCGGGCGATTACCTCCGTGGGATGGACAAGGCCGCGGAACTGGGTAACGCGCTCGTCGGCCACCGTTACGGTGTCGAGCCGCGTTGCGCCGTCGACGCCGTCCGGCAGGTGGACGAGTGCGCGCACGTGCGCGAGCTCGTCGGGGCGGCTGCTGCGCTCCTTTTCAGAGAGACGGCGAGAGTCGAGCTTCGTCCACGGCTTCACTGACCGGTCTTTCAGCGCAGCCTCGACGTTCGCGTTCGTGTACGTGTACGGGCCGTCGAAGATGAGCTCCTGCGGCAGGCCCCCGCCGGGTACGAGCTTGTAGACGTGGGCCTGCCGCTCGGCGAACGAGAGCGTGCCGGTCTCGCTCGAGCGGACGGCTTGGCCGCCGACCGTCGCGTCGATCAGCACGGTGAAGCGAGCCGTGCGTTCGGCGAAAGTCGTGCTTCGCGCGGCGGCCGGGTCCGGCACCGGCGACGAGGAGGACGAGGACGAGCCGCCGCCACAGGCTGAGAGCGCTGCCATGAGCAGCAGCAGGATGGGCACGCGGCGCACGACGGCCATTGTGCCGTTCCTACAGGTGGATCGTTACCGCGCCGCGCGGCCGCGGCCGCTGCTCGCTGCGCAGAACCTCGACGAAGGCGGCCGCCGTCCGCGAGAGCTCCATCCGGGAATAGACGGCGACCTCGCGGATCAGCGGCGGAGTGAGTCGCAGCACAGACCCCTCGATGCCCGGAAGCACGATGTTGTCCGGCACGAGCGCCGGACCGATCCCCGCCGACGCCAGCCTCGCAGCACCTTCCGCCTGCGAGGTCCGGACCGTCCCGCGCGGGCTGAACCCCGCGCGACGGCAGACCTCCTCCAGGACGCCGGCCAGGCCGTGGTCCGGGTGGTAGAGCACCCACTCGCGGTCTGCGAGCTCTTCGAGCCGAACCGTCTTGCGCGAGGCCAGTGGGTCGCCCGGCGGTGCAACGACGACGAACTCCTCCCACGACACCTGCTCCAGCGGGCCCTCCCACGTTCGGAGCGGCAGCGGGCCGATCGCGAAGTCGGCGATCCCCTGCTCGACCGCCTCCTCGAGCAGTGAGCGGTGCCTGAACTCCTGGAGCCGGATGCCGACGTCCGGATAGCGCTCGTGCCAGAGGCGAATGTATCGAGGCAGCAGGCCGACGGCCATCGAGAGGACGGTCGCGATCTCGAGCTCGCCGGCCTCGAGCGCGAGCGCAGCGCGCGCAGCGCGGCGTCCGCGTTCGACCGCACGCACGGCCGCACGGGCCTCCGGCAGCAGCGTGCGTCCGGCCGGTGTGAGCGCGACACCGCTCGGCAGGCGCTCGAGCACCGCTCCGTCGATGTCGGCCTCGAGCGCACGGATGTGCTGCGAGAGCGAGGGCTGCGTGATCCCGATCCGCCGCGCCGCGCGCGTGAACGACCCTTCCTCGACAACGGCGACGAAGCACGCGAGCTGTCGGATGTTCATAGGTAGATCCTATATCTCCGACTGTCAACGGCTACTTGCACTATCGAACGCCATCGAGAAGACTCCCCGCAGTGCGTGCGACCCGGATCAACCACGTCAGCATTGCGGCGCTCGACCTGGAGGAGTCCACGCGGTTCTATGAAGACCTCTTCGCGATGGAGCGAATCCCGACGCCGACGTTCGAGTCGCCTGTCCAATGGCTCCGGGTCGGAGACACGCAGCTCCATCTCTTCCTCGCGGAGGGCCCAGCGCCGGTTCGGCATCACCTCGGGATCACCGTCGACGATTTCGACGCCGCCTACGAGGCTGTGAAGGCATACGCGTCGGACACGTGGGGCTGGCAGCTCGTCGAGCTGCCCTCCCGGCAGGTGCAGCTCTACTTCCGCGACCCGGCGGACAACCTGATCGAGCTGAACTGGCCGGACGCGGACACGCTCGACCGCTCGCGCTATCCCGAGCTCCGCCGGCTCGAGGATCACATCGACCAGCGCCCGGACGCCGAGCAAGCCGTCCTCTACCTCACGCCGGCCTGATGGACTCGAGCCTGCGGCAGCCGAACCCGGCGCTGAGACGCCGCGCCCACCTGAGTGCGGCGCAGCTGCGCTCGCTCCGGATCGCGGGCTGGGCACTGCTCGCGCTCCTCGCCGTGCTCCCGGTGTTGTGGGTGTTGTTCCTGGCACCGACGACGGGCAAGTTCGCGACGACCTTCGGGTCAGCCGTCCACGACCCGAAGGACTTCGTGATCACCGTCGTGAACGGCGTCACCGCCGCGGGCCTCTACTTCGTCGTCGCGAGCGGCTTCACGCTCATCTTCGGCCTCATGCGCGTCGTCAACATGGCGCACGGCGCGTTCTTCCTCTTCGGCGGCTACGTCGCGCTCCGCCTCCAGCGGAACATGGTCGGCGAGGGCAGCGTGTTCGGCCTGACGAGCAGTCAGGTGATTCTCACGAACTGGGTCGTGCCGGCGCTGGCCGGCACGGCGGTCATCGCCGGCATGGGTCTCGTGATGCAGCAGCTCTTCCTACGCTGGAACCAGGGGCAGGACCTGCGGCAGGCGCTGATCACGATCGCGATCTCGATCATTCTCGCCGACCAGATGCTCGCGCACTTCGGCGGCGTGGCCGAGGACATCGCCTGGCCGGGGACGTTCGACAAGTTCGTCAACCTCCACGTCGCCGGAATCCAGTACACCCTGACCCGCCTCGTCATCCTCGCGATCGCGGTCGCCATCGGCCTCCTGCTCTGGGTCTGGCTGAAACGAACGCGGACCGGCATGGTCATCCGTGCCGGCGTCGACGATCGCGCCATGGTCTCGGCGCTCGGAATCAACATCCAGCTCACGTTCGCAATCGCCTTCATCGTCGGCTCGGCCCTCGCCGGGCTCGGCGGCGTGATCGGCGGCTCCTTCGCGGGCCTCGCGCCGGGGGTCGACGCTAACTGGCTCCTCTACTCGCTCGTCGTAGTGATCATCGGAGGGATGGGGTCTCTCGGCGGCGCCGCGATCGGCGCGCTCCTGCTCGGCTTGACGAGCAACTTCTCGGCTGCCTACCTGCCGTCGGACTACACGTACTACTCGATCATCTTCACGTTCGTGCTCGTCGCGGTCGTGCTGGCCGTGCGACCGCTCGGTCTGTTCGGGAGGCCGGCGTGAGGATTGCGGTCACCCCGGATCGCGTCGTCGGCGCCATCGCCCTGGTGTTCGCCGCCGTCGCGCCGGCGATCCTCTCGGCCTACTGGGTCGGGGCGCTGCTGACGCAGATGATGTTCCTCGGCATCGTCGCCGCGAGCCTGATCTTCCTTTCGGCATACGGCGGCATGGTCTCGCTCGCGCAGGTCGCGATCTACGGCATCGCCGGCTTCGTGCTGGGCAACGCGACCACGACCGGCAACACGAAGGGGATGAATCTCGGCTGGAACCCGTGGCTCGGCGTCGTCGTCGGCATCGCGATCGCGGTCGCGGTCGGGCTGCTCTTCGGCGCGCTCGCGAGCCGGAGCGTCGGGATCTACTTCTTGATGATCACGCTGACGTACTCGGTGATCGCCAACCTCTTCTTCGGCCAGGTCACGAGCGTGTCGGGCTTCGGCGGGATCAGCGGCATCCCGACGCCGGGAATCGTCGGCAGCCCGGACGCGCATCCGAACAGGCTCTACTACATCTCGTTCGTCACGGCGCTGCTGATCTACGCGGCGCTTCGCTACATCGTGCGGACGCCGTTCGGACTGACGTTGCAAGGCCTCCGGGACGATCCGATACGCATGGCGTCACTCGGCTACAACGTTGTCCTCCACCGGACGATTGCTTTCGGCTTCTCGGCGCTCGTCGCCGCAATCGGCGGCGTCCTCTTCGTCTGGTGGAACGCGCACATCGACCCTGCGTCGATCGACCTGACCGCGACGATCGACGTGCTCGTGATCGCGGTCATCGGCGGGCTCTACCGCCTCGAGGGAGCGTGGCTCGGCGCCCTCTTCTTCGTGATCATCAACAACTACTCGCAGCGCATCGACTTCATCGGGCCGCGCTTCCACACGCTGATCGGGGCGATCTTCCTCGTGATCGTGCTGGTGTCGCCCGGAGGCCTGATCGGCCTCTGGGAGCGCGCGGTCAACCTCTTCTCCGGGCGTCGCCGTGACCCCCTCGATCGGACGCCGATCGAGTTGGGACAGGCTGAGCCCAGCGTCTGAAAGGAGGCTCACGGCAACGAACGGCAACGATGGCCCGTAGGAGATTCGCCCGGTTCGACGAGGAACCCACAAGGCTCAAAGGAGGGCAACGAATGAGTATCGGCAAGCGAAGGTGGAAGCTGATTCCCTTCGCGGTGGTGGCTGCGCTCGTGGCCGCATTCGCCGTGTCGTCAGCGACCGCCCGGACGACGGCGAGCACGATCAAGATCGCCGTTCTGTCCGACTGTCAGGGCGCGTTCGGCGCGTTCGACAACCAGGACCTGGCCGGCGTCGTCGCCGCGATGTCGGAGTACGCAGGGGCAAAGCCGAAGAACCCGAACAAGCCGCGCGACGGCTGGACGGGCGGCTCGATTGCCGGCCATCCGCTCAAGCTCGTGGGGATCGGGTGCTCGAACGACCGCGCCGACACGGCGATCAAGGAGACCAAGCGGCTCATGGAGCAGCTGGGAGCAGACATCTTGATCGGGCCGCTGTCCGGTGACGAGTCGATCGCGGTCGCCAACTACGCGAAGCAGCATCCCACGAAGACGTTCGTCGACGGCTCCGCAGGCGCGCAGGACACGACGCTGAAGGTGCGGGCGCCGAACTTCTTCCGCTTCAACGGCGACGGTGCGATGTGGAACGCCGGTCTCGGCGACCTGGCCTACAACAAGCTGGGGTGGAAGACCGCGGCGGTCGTCGCGGACGACTACAGCTTCGCGTGGACGTCGGCCGCAGGCTTCATCGCGGAGTTCTGCGCTGTCGGCGGCAAGATCTCGAAGCGGGTCTTCCCGCCGCTGAACACGACCGACTACTCCTCGTACGCGCAGCAGATGCCGACGAACGTCGATGGCACCTTCGTTGCCGTCGGCGGCGCCGGGCTCATCCCGTTCCTGAAGGCCTATGAAGCAGCGCACGGGCCGATCGACGGGAAGAAGTTCATCGGCAACCTGTTCTGGGGCACCCCTGGTCAGTTCGAGCAGCTCTCGACCCGCGTCACGGGCGCCTACGTCGGCGGAGCAGGCACGGCGGGCGATCTCGCCACGCCGGCTGCGAAGAAGTACTCGAACCAGATCATCGGCAAGTGGTTCAAGACGATCCCGCCGTTCGGCGCGGCGGCTCCGCAGGCGTCATCGACGTTCACGTTCGGGTTCTTCATCAACACGTGGGGCCTGATCAAGGGCCTGCAGGCCACCGGCGGCGACATCTCGGGCGGCCAGAAGAAGCTGCAGGCCGCAATCAAGAAGGTCGTGCTGCCGACGGCGTACGGGCCGATCAAGCTCGACAAGTACAACCAGGGCATCATCCCCGTCTACTACCAGCAGCTGTACCAGAAGAACGGCAAGCTGGCGGTCAAGACGGTGGGCTACATCCCGAACGTCGACCAGACGTTCGGCGGCACGTTCTCGGCATCGACGCCGGCTCCGGGACGCACGTCTCCACCGTGCGTGAAGCGGAGCCTGCCGTGGATCGGCAAGACGCAGCATCCGAAGGTCACCGGCTGAGCACAGAGTGACCGAAGCGCGGGCAGCCGAGCACGCCGAGCCGATCCTCCGTTTGCGGGGGATCGGCCGGCGGTTCGGCGGCCTCCACGCCGTGCGCGACGTCGATCTCGACGTCGCCCACGGCGAGAAGCGCGCCATCCTCGGGCCGAACGGCGCCGGCAAGACAACGCTCTTCAACGTCATCTCCGGCGACTTCGCGCCGACCTCGGGGACGATCGAGTTTCTCGGCGCCGACATCACCCCGCTCCCGCCGCGCGCGCGCGCGAAGCTCGGGATGGGTCGCACGTACCAGAAGTCGCGCCTGTTCCTCGGGCTCCCGGTCGAGGACAACCTCTATCTCGCGACGCTCGGCGTGCGGACGGGTCACCTCCGCCCGGTCGTCCTGCCCTCGCGCGACCGGGAGCTGCGCGACCGCGCGCACGAGCTCGCCCGTACCGTCGGCCTCGAAGGCCGCGAGCGGACGCTCGTCGGCTCGCTCTCACACGGTGAACAGCGCCAGCTCGAGGTGGCGATGGCGCGCGCCGTGAATCCGACGCTGATGATGCTCGACGAGCCCGCATCCGGATTGTCGCGAGGCGAACGCGTCGCGTTGACCGAGCTGCTGCTGCAACTCGACCCCTCGATCACGCTGATCTTGATCGAGCACGACATGGACGTCGCGCTTCGCGTCGCCGAGCGGGTCACGATGATGCACGACGGCCGCGTGATCGTCGAGGGTACGCCGAACGAGATCCGCGCCAATCAGACGGTGCACGACCTCTACCTCGGCCGGGGCTATCAGGTCGATGGCTGAGCCGCTGCTCGCGATCGAGGACGTGAACGCCTATTACGGCCGCGCGCGGGCTCTCGAGGAGGTCTCGTTCGAGATCGCCGGCGGCTCGACGTCGATCATCGGCAGGAACGGCATGGGCAAGACGACGCTCTGCAACGCAATCGTCGGAGTGCCGCCGGCGCGCGTCACGGGCTCGATCCGTTACCAGGGCCGCGAGCTCGTCGGGCAACCTTCCTACAAGACCGCGAAGCTCGGCATCGGCTACGTGCCGCAGGGCCGCCGCCTCTTCCCGTCGCTGACGGTCGACGAGCATCTGCGCATGATCCGCGCACGGGGCAACTCGCGGCGCTGGACGGTCGAGCGCGCGTACGAGCTCTTTCCTCGCCTCCGCGAGCGCAAGCGGAACGGCGGGGCGCAACTCTCCGGCGGCGAGCAGCAGATGCTCGCAATCGCCCGCGCGCTGCTCACGAACCCGACGCTCCTCATCATGGACGAGCCCTCCGAGGGCCTCGCGCCGACGATCATCGAGCACCTGATCGCGACGTTCAAGAAGCTCGAAGAGGAGGGCCTGGCAATCCTCTTGATCGAGCAGAACCTCGGGATGGCGACCGCGATTGCGGAACGCCAGCTTGTGATGGTGGCGGGCTCGATCGCCGCCGACACGACCGCCACGGAGCTGTCCCATGATGCGGAGCTCCAACGCCGCTATCTCGGTGTCGAGCCGCTCGCGGAGCACGTATAGATGCCCACAGTCGTCCTGCTCGGGACGCTCGACACGAAGGGCGAGGAGTACGCCTTCCTGCGCGACCGGCTGCGCGAGCACGGCGTCGACGTACTGCTCGTGGACGCCGGCGTGCACGTGCCATCCGTTCAGCCGGACATCGGGCGTGAGGAGCTCTCGCCCGACGTCGCGCAACTCGCAGCGGCGGGTGACCGTGGGGCAGCGGTCACCGCGATGGCCGAGGGGGCGGAACGTGTTGTGACGCAACTTCACGCAGACGGTCGGCTCGACGGGATCCTCGCCCTCGGCGGCTCGGGCGGCTCGTCGATCGCGACGCGCGCCATGCGGGCGTTGCCGGTCGGCGTCCCGAAGCTGATGGTCTCGACGGTCGCGTCCGGCGACACCCGGCCGTACGTGGGCGCGATCGACGTGACGATGATGTACTCGGTCGTCGACATCTCGGGCGTCAACCGGGTGTCGGCGCGGATCATGGCGAACGCCGCCGGTGCGATCGCGGGCATGGTCGGCGCCGAGGTTCCCGAACTGCTGGAAAAGCCGCTCGTCGCCGCTTCGATGTTCGGCGTCACGACGCCGTGCGTGACGCGGGCGCGCGAGCGTCTCGAGGAGCACGGCTACGAGGTGCTCGTCTTCCACGCGACGGGAGCAGGTGGTCAGTCGATGGAGGCGCTCGCGCGCGGCGGCTTCCTCGCCGGGATGCTCGACGTGACCACGACGGAGCTCGCGGACGAGCTCGTCGGCGGCGTTCTCTCGGCGGGACCCGAGCGGCTCGAGGCGGCGGGTGCTGTGGGACTGCCGCAGGTCGTCTCACTCGGCGCGCTCGACATGGTCAACTTCGGGCCGCGAGACACGGTTCCGGCGAAGTTCGAGGGGCGGAACCTCTACGTGCACAACCCGACGATCACGCTCATGCGCACGATGCCCGACGAGTGCGCAGAGCTCGGCAGGCAGATCGGCCGCAAGCTCTCCGCAGCACGCGGCGCGACCGTGCTGTTCGTTCCGTTGAAGGGTGTGTCGATGATTGCGGTGGAAGGCCAGCCGTTCCACGACGCCGCGGCGGACGACGCGCTGTTCGCCGGCCTCCACGAGACACTCGCACCGTCCGTCGAGGTGCACGAGCTGGACACCGACATCAACGACCCGGCGTTCGCCGTCGCGATGGCCGATCGCCTGCACGAGTTGATCGCGTGACACGCGACGACGCACTCGCGCGGCTGCGCGCGCAGGTCGCGGAGGGCAAGCCGATCATCGGCGCGGGCGCCGGCACCGGCCTCTCGGCGAAGCTCGCGGAGGCGGGCGGTGCCGACCTGATCATCATCTACAACTCCGGCCGCTACCGGATGGGCGGGCGCGGGTCCCTCGCCGGGCTTCTCCCGTACGGGGACGCGAACGCAATCGTCGTCGACATGGCAAGAGAGGTGCTGCCGGTCGTGAAGGAGACGCCGGTGCTCGCCGGAGTCTGCGGCACAGACCCTTTCCGCCTGATGCCCGTCTTTCTCGACGAGCTGATCCGCATCGGCTTCAGCGGGGTCCAGAACTTCCCTACCGTCGGCCTCTTCGACGGCACGATCCGCGTCGGCCTCGAGGAGACCGGGATGGGCTACGGGCTCGAGGTGGACATGATCCGGCTCGCCCACGAGCGAGACCTGCTCACCGCGCCGTACGTCTTCTCGGACGACGAGGCAACCGACATGGCAAAGGCCGGCGCCGACGTGCTCGTCCCGCACATGGGCCTGACGACGGGCGGCGCCATCGGAGCCGAGTCGGCGAAGACGCTCGACGAGTCGGTGCGGCTCGTGCAGGGCATGCACGACGCCGCGAAGCGCGTGAACCCGAGCATCCTCGTGCTGTGCCACGGCGGCCCGATCGCCGAGCCCGACGACGCCGCCTACGTCCTCGCAAACACCGAAGGCGTCGTCGGCTTCTTCGGCGCGAGCTCGATGGAGCGTCTGCCGACCGAGGTCGCGATGACCGAGAACATGCGCCGCTTCAAGTCGATCCCCGTCAACTGAGGAGAGCCCGATGAGCAGCTTCGTCAAGCAGAGCGACGTCCGTCAGGAGACCTTCGACTGGGGCACGATCGGCTGGCGCCTCACGCCGGACAAGGGCTCGAAGCACCTCGTGATCATGGACGTCACCCTCGAGCCGGGCGAGGGTCACAACTTCCACCGGCATCCGGGCCAGGAGGAGATGATCATCGTCAAAGAGGGCGTGATCACGCAGTACATCGAGCAGGAGTCCACGCCGCTCGGAGTAGGCGACTCCGTGTATCTTGACGCGGACGTGATCCACGCGTCGTTCAACGACGGCGGTGAGACGGCGCACCTGCAGGTCGTGATCGGGCCTTCGCTCGGGGGCGAGACGGGCTACGGGCTCGAAGACGTCTCCGGCCGGGAGCCCTGGGCTTCGCTTCGCAGTTGAGGGAACCTACGCCTGCGCCCGAGCCGGTTCGTCGTGCGTTGCGAACGGCGGCGGGCCGAGGAGCTCGATCGTCTCCGATCGTTGCGCGACCTCTTGGAGTCGCGCAAAGTCGGGTGGACCCGGTCGTGCTCACCTGTAGTTTCTCGCCATGGCGGTCACGCTTGGCTCGCGCGGCGAGATCACGCTCGATGTGTTCGAGCGGGTCGCGTGGCGCGGGGAGCCGGTCAGGGTCGAGGCCAGGGCTCTCGAGCGGGCGGATGCCACGCGGGAGACATTTCTCAGACTGCTCGCCCGACCTGAGGTAACCGTCTACGGCGTCACGAGCGGCTATGGCGATCGAGCCGGTGATCGGCTCGACGGCGACGACCGCCGACGCCAGGCGATGGCCGCGGCATTCCGAGCAGCGTCGTTCGGCGAGCCGCTACCCGAGCGCGTCGTACGTGGCATTGTCCTCGCGCGGCTCACGAACTTCCTCGAAGGCCACGCGGCTGTGAGCGCTGGTCTGGTCGAGGCGGTGGCGTCTCTCTTAGATGGTGGTCAGCTGCCGCCGGTACCGGTGCGGGGCAATGGTGGTTCCGGTGAGATCCTCGCTCTCAGCCATCTCTTCGGGCCCCTGATCGAGCGGACCGATCTCGGCGAGAAGGAAGGGCTCGCGCTCATCAACGGTTCGCCGTGCGCGGCCGCGCTCGTTGCCGATGCAGCGCTTGCTGCCGAACGTCGTCTGCGGCTCGCCTACGATGTGTTCGCGACCTCCGTCGAAGCGTTTCAGGCGCCGCTCGACGCCTACGACGAAGAGCTCGAAGCGCTGTGGGGCGACGAGCACGAAGCACGGGCACTGCAACGGCTCCGGACACGGCTGGATGACAAAGCCGAGCGTCGCTCGCATCAAGGACCAGTCGCGTTCCGCGTTCTGCCGCGGGTGCTCGGCCAGGCTGAGCGTGCGGTCGCTGCAGCCGCCGACGTTGCCGCCATCTCGCTTCGCTCTGTCACCGACAACCCGGTCTACTTGCCGCCGTCGGGCGATCACCCAGACGGCCGCATTCTGAGCACAGGCGGCTATCACAACGCCGCGGGGCCGGCGGCGCTCCACCAGCTGGCCGTTTGCTGGGCCGACCTCTGCCAGCTCGCAGAACGCCACGTCGAGCGGCTCGTGTTCGGCTCGACGGGAACGCTCTCGGACGCTGAGGAAGTGTCCCGCCTGCTCATGATGGTCGCCGTCGGCTACTCCGAGGAGGCTCGCGCCGCAGCGCAGCCGGTCGTCATGCCCCGCGGCGGGCCGGGCCAGAACGACGTCGCCTCGCCCTCGTTTCTCGCCTGGTCGCAGGAGCGCGCCGCGGGCGACTGCCTCGACTCGGTGCTGGCGGTCCTGGCGGTGGCGGCCTGCCGATGCCTCGCCGAACGCGAGCTCCGCCCGACCCTAAGCACCGTTCGCGCGGAGAGTCGCCCGGCCGTCGCTGTCCTCGATGATGGGCACGCTTTCGGCCACGAGCTCGGGGCCCTCGCCAACCGTTTCCGAGAACGGGTGTTCAGCCCTTCGCGGGCAACTGCTGCGTCTACCTGACGCGCCGGCCCTCCGGCGAGCGTAGGAACGCCTGAACGTCGTCATAGCGGCCGCCTTCGTTCGCGAACTCGACGTAGTTGCGCGCCGTCGCGAGCCATTCGATCGTGGACGGCTGCACCGCGTGCAGCGCGCGCTCGAGGTGACGCATCGTCAGCGGCGGCTCGGCGCCGGTCTCGATCGCCTCGTCGATTACCTCGTCAATCGCGCGCTCGACGAGCGACCGGAGATCGGCGCCGCTGAAGAGCGCGGTATCGCGTCCGAGCCGCGGTACGTCGGCGTCGGCAACGGGACGCCCTTCGAGGAACAGTTCGAGGATGCGCCTGCGCGCCGGCTCGTCGGGCGGGGGCACGAAGAGCATCCGGTCGAACCGGCCGGGGCGCTTGAGCGCCTCGTCGACGTCCCACGGTGCGTTCGTCGCCGCGAGCACGAGCAGGTCTCGGTTGTCGCTGCCGATCGCGTCGAGCTCTTGTAAGAGCTGGTCGACGAGCGGCCGGCCGGCGCTGCCGACGTGCTTGCGACGGGCGAAGCCGATCGCGTCCAGCTCGTCGAGGAACAACACGCACGGCGCGGTCGCCCTCGCCGCCTCGAACGCCGCGTGGAGGTTCTGCTCGCTCGCGCCGAAGAGAGGATGGAGCACGTGCTCGATCCTCACGTTCGCGAACGGCAGGCGGCATTCGCCCGCGGTCGCGCGGGCGATCATCGTCTTCCCACAGCCGGGCGGCCCGTAGAGGAGGACGCCGCCGCCCGAGCCGCGGCCGTACTTCAGGTAGAGGTCAGGGCGCTGGTAGGGCAGGATGATCAGCCGGTTCACGGCCTTCTTGACGTCGTCGAGCCCGCCGACGTCCGCGAAGACGAAGCTCTCGTGGTCGTCGAGCCGCAGCGGCGGCTCGTCCTCCTCCCCCTCCTCAGGGCCGAGATGCACGAGGCCGCCCGAGCCGGCGCGGCCGTCGAGGCGGCGCTGAAGCTCGGCGGTGCCCTCGACCTCGCCGGCGGCGAGCGCGATGTCGAGCAACTCGCCGACGGTCTCGAACCGGCCGAGGTCGAGCGCGAGCTCGGCCGCGGCGAGGGACGCCGCGCCGCCGAGCGCGCCGGCGTCGGCAAGGAGCCTGTACTCGTCGAGTGCCTCCGCGCGCCGACCCTCATCGGCGAGTGTCTCCGCGAGGAGCAGGCGTAATGCGGTGTTGTCGGGCGAGGAATCCAGCGCTGCGCGCAGCGCCTCGACCCGTTCGCTCATGTCCGCGCCCGCTTGAGCCAGCGGAGGACGAGCGGCGGCACGACCCAGGTGTAGACGACGTACAGGACCCACGCCCCGCCGACGGCCAGCATCACGGCGTCGCTTCCGGTCGCCCGCGCGAGGCCGATGAGCGCGATCCCGGCGAGCCAGACACGACCCTGTCCCCACCGCGCGACCGGCACGAGCGGCAAGAGGAGCGGATGGGTCGCGTAACGGCTGTGGCGCGCCATGTCGACCACCTCCGCGTCGCCGGGGTCGTAGCGCGCGACTGTCTCGAAGTGCCGGCGCGCAGCCCGGGACCGTCCCCGTTGGGAGAGAGCGGCACCACGGAGCAGGTGCGCGCCGCGGGCCTCCGGGTCGGCGGCGAGCAGCTCTTCGGCGTGCGCGGCGGCGCGCGCATCGTCGCCGGCGAGGTACGCAAGCACGCCGCGCACGGTCGTGACATGGTCGGACAGCGGGTCGATTCGCGCGGCCTCGTCGATGAGCTGCCGAGCCTTCTCCAACTGCCCTGCACGTGCGACGAGGAGCGCGTACTCCGCAAGCAGCCAGACGTTTTCCGGATCGAGGCGAAGCGCGGCGAGGAGCGAGCGCTCTGCGGCCGCCATGTCTCCGAGGTGCGAACTGGCGAGCGCAAGCAGTACCAGGAGGTCGATGTCGTCCGGCTCGATCGCGAGGCCCGAGGCGGCCGCATCTCGCGCCTCGGTGTGCCGGTCGAGCTCGTAGAGCGCCGCGGCGCGCAGTCGCCAGAACTCGGCGTCCGAGACGTCGGCGCGCCCGGACTCGAGCGTCGTCAATGCGCGGCTCGGTTGGTCGATGTCGAGGTAGTGCTGTGCGAGCGTGAGGATGGCGTCGTCCATCAGCCGATGATTCTGTCGATCAGCGACATGCCGGCGAACACGATGGCGAGCTGAAGCACACCGCCGGCGAGAATCGCGACGAGGCCCGGAGCGAGCATGCGGTCGTATTGCTCGTCGTCGGAACCCGGCTTGCGGAACTGATACACCCGATCGGCCGACCGCTGCAGCCGGTAGAGAACGATAGACGTGACGACACCGACGACGCGATACCCGATGCGAGCGGCGCTCCCGTAGTCGTCGCCGAAGAAGATGTACGAGACGACGATCGAGACAACAACACCGACCGTGCCCGTGACCAGGATCCATCGCTTCGTGTCGCGCGTCGCGCCGAGGCGGACGGCGTTCAGCCAGGCGAGCGCCGTGACCGCCAGCGCGCCGCCGAAGAACGCGACGTAGAACTGCGACGAGAGCCGCCAAGGCCGCCCGCCCGCGGGCGGGTTCCGGACGTCCTGAAGGCTCGGCCGGAGCAGGTCGTCGGTGCGGTTCGTCACGTCCGGATTATCGGCAAGATGAGGCGATTCTGAACTCCGGCGCGGCTACGGCTCGCATCTCTCGCCGATAGCCCCGCAACGAGAGCGTGCTCATCGAGTTTGTAAGACCGCTCGCGCGATAGCACGCTCGCGCAGGCGAGGGCCTCTCTACCTAGGACGCCAGTCGGCTGCGTCGGCCATCGGCGGACGGTATGGGACATAGGGCAACCCTGAGCAGCGAGGCGTCAGACGGACGCTGTGGCGCGCTTCAGTCGTTACTCAGTGGTCGACGGAAAATCCAGAGCAGCCTCGAGGTTGCGCCAGTGGGAACCTCTGCGTCCGGGTCGGCTGCGCCGAGCTTGTTCAACTTGTCCGCAGCCTCCTCGAGCCGACCGAGGACGCGCGGCAGCGGTATCGGGCCACTGCGCTCGGGGCTCGTAGCCTCGACCGCCTCCGATATAACGTTGACGAGCTCCCAACCGTCGAGGCCGAACTCGTTCAGAGCCGCGGTGTACTGCTGATCTCGCAGCGACACGACCTTGTATTCCCAGCGCTGCATCAAGGAAGCCTACGGCTTTGCGCAATGCGCTGAACCACTGCACGGGTTCGACCCCGCGCGATGACTTTCGCCCGTCGGCGGAGTCTTTAGAAGCATGGAACAGGAAACGAACGGAGTCGAGCTGTTGCTAAGCGAGCCTGAGTTCGTTGCCTGGCTCGGGCTGGGGCCGACCGACGACCAGCGGGCCGCGCCCCTCTGGCGCGTCACCGTGGGGACCCTTCCCGACGCTCCCAGTCCAGAAGCCGCGTAGACGCGTCCTCCGAGCCGCAGCGTCGGGGTGACATTTACGAACTGTCCACGCGACACACCGGCAACTCGTCCAGTGAGGCGGAGCCAGCCGCGGACGCCGATGTCGTCCGGCGTTACGGTTTCGCCGTGTTCACTCTTGCGCAAGTGCGACATCACCACGCTGGTCGTTGCCGATTTGGTCGGCAGCGAGGTGCTCGCGGCCGACGTGTATCTCGATGGTGAGCGCATTTGAGGACCGTCACGCCGGCGGTGGGCGTTGTCCTCCTCCTAGACCGCTCGAGGAAGGCCAGCAGCCGGCCACGGCACCGACCCGGCACTCTGGCGTAGCCTCCTGTCCGTGCACCGGCTGACCAAGGCGCAGGCCCGGCGCATCGCCGTGCGTGCGCAACTGCTCGACGCGCCGCGGCCGACCGATCTGCTCACGGTGGTGCGGCAGCTGACCCTGCTACAGATCGACCCGACTGCGGCGATCGCGCCGAGCGCCGACCTCGTCGCCTGGAGCCGCCTCGGCTCGTCGTACCGGCCCGACGACCTCCAGGACGCCCTGGAGCAGGACCGCACGCTGTTCGAGCACAACGCGCTGGTGCGGCCGATGAGCGACCTTGGCCTGCACCTCGCGGCGAGTCGGACGAGCCGCAGTCACGAGCGCACGCACGCGTGGATCCGCGACAACGACCGCTTCCGGCGCGACATCCTCGAGGTGCTCGGCAGCTCCGGGCCGCTGAGCTCGCGCGACATCCCGGACACGTGCTTGGTGCCGTGGACCTCAACCGGGTGGACCAACAACCGCAACGTCACCCAGATGCTGGAGTTCCTGATGATGCGCGGGGAGATCGCGATCGCCGGGCGCGTTGGGCGCGAGCGGCTGTGGGATCTCGCCGAGCGGGTGTACCCGGCCGACGTCGTCGTCCCGTCTGAAGACGACGCGCATCGGATCAAGAACGAGCGGCGGCTCGCCTCGCTGGGCATCGCCCGGCGGAAGACCACCGCCATGCCGATCGAGCCGGTCGACGTCGGCGACGCTGGGGAGCCGGCCGTGGTCGAGGGCACCAGCGGCGAGTGGCGCGTCGACCCCGCCGCACTCGGCGCCGACTTCGAGGGACGCACGGCGCTGCTGTCGCCGTTCGACCGGCTCGTCTACGACCGGCGCCGCGCGCAGGAGCTGTTCGAGTTCGAGTACACCCTCGAGATGTACAAACCCGCGGCCAAGCGCCGCTGGGGCTACTACGCCCTCCCGGTGCTCCACGACGACCGCCTGATCGGAAAGGTCGACGCCACCGCCGACCGCAAGGCCTCCGTTTTGCGGGTGCACGCGATCCACGAGGACGTGAGGTTCACCCGCACCATGACCAAGGCCGTGCAGGCCGAACTGGAGGACCTGGGCTCGTGGCTCGGGCTGCGTGCGGCAGAGCCCTAGCAACGCCTAGTCGATGGAGGTCGAGCCGGCCGTGAGGAGTTCCCTACCTGCCGCCGTCAGCAGCACGCGCGCGCGGTCTATGCGAACGAGATCGTCAGCCAGTGCGTCTTCCCACACAGCCAGTCGCGGGCACGAGGTCTTCCATACCTCGATCGTCTCGGCATAGCTTCGCGGCTGCTCCGCAATCCACACGAGCATTTGAACGGTGGGGGCGGTCACGGTAGGCAAAGGTTCATCCTCGAGGTGGCGTCTGCCGTTCGAACTCTAGTCTCCGGGAGACCGCTTGGACCCACCGGACGCGCGCGCCGCGTAGGCTTGACCGGATGTCCCGAGCCATCGAGGACCGCAACCGCCGCATGTTGCGCAGTCGCGATGCGATGGACCGCGCGTTCTCGCAGCCGCTCGACGTCCCGGCCCTCGCGCGTGTCGCCCACGCCTCGCCCGCGCACTTCAGCCGTCAGTTCCGCGCGACGTTCGGCGAGACGCCGCACCGCTACCTGCAGCGCCGCCGAGTGGAGCGTGCGATGGAGCTGCTGCGCGAGACCGAACGTCCCGTGACTGACATCTGCTTCGACGTCGGATTCAATAGCCCGGGCACTTTCAGTCGTACGTTCCGGGAGGTCGTGGGCGAGCCGCCGTCGGCATATCGCGCGCGTTTCGCCGGCGATGGCACCGCCCTGCGCGTGCCGGCCTGCTGGGCAATGGCATGGATGCGCCCCGCAGGGTAGAGAGCAGATTCGGATAAGCAGCGCTGGACGTCGCCGTCTAACGTGGCGGCCATGCGAATCAGCCACTCTTTCATCCATGTTCTCGACCAGGACGAGGCGCTCGACTTCTACGTCGGCAAGCTCGGAATGGTCGTACACACCGACGCCGACCTCGGCGTCATGCGCTTCTTGACGGTGAACTTCCCCGACCAGCCCGACGTCGAGCTGGTCCTGATGGTCCCCGGACCGCCTGCCCACGACGATGCGACCGCCGCGCAGATCCGTGAGCTCGTGGCGAAGGGTGCCGGAGGCGGCATGATCCTCCAGACCGACGACTGCCGCGGCGCCTACGAGAGCCTGCAGGCGGCGGGGGTCGAGTTCACGCAGGAGCCGACGGAGCGGTTCTACGGGACAGACTGCGCGCTGCGCGATCCCTTCGGGAACCCCATCCGCCTCACCCAGCCGCCGGACGGCCCGATCGTCGTGCCGCCGGCCGAGGAGTTCCAGACGCAATCCTGACTAACAGAGCCTGTCCCTGATCCCCGCCATACCGCGTTCGAGGTGGGCTGGGCGGTTCGTGAACAAGCCGTAGTGTGCCTCGTACCACGGTGCAAGGCGGTGGTAGAACCGGGCCCGGCGGCGGAGGTCGGGATCGACGTCCCAATCCGCGAACGGGCCGTTCAGCAGCCAGGCGTAGTCGAGCGCGGGATCGCCCAGACGCATGTCACCCCAGTCGATCACGCCGGCAAGGCGGCCGTCGCGCACGAGGAGATGCTCGGGACCGAGGTCGGCGTGAAGGAGCGCCGGCTTGAAGTCCACGAGGATCTCCGTGTCGCCGAAGAGTCTCTTCGCCTGTGCGTGCCGGTCTCTCTCGAGTAGGGGAAGCACGAGCCGTTCGAACTCCGCGCACTGGTCGCGGTAGGCCTCGACCCAGTCAGGACGCTCCACAGGAAGCCCGGACGCGTCGAGCGCATGGAGCGCCTCGAGGAACGCGCGGACGCCGTCGGCATCCTCGTCGACGAGCGGCTCGCCGCGGATCAAGCGGTAGCCGACGAAGAGCGGGTTGCGGGAGATGTGCTCGAACGAGGGTACGTCCACCGGGAGCGCGGGAGCGAGCGCCGGCAGCAGCGCGATCTCGAGTTCGAGCGCCTCCTCGACGGCGGGGCGCCGCGGAAAGCGGAACACCCAGTCGTCGTCGACGATCGCTACCTCAAAGTCGTATCCGTCGTCGATCTCGAGGATCGTCCTCGGGCTGCGCCCAAGCGCGTCCGCTATCAGCCGGTGGCGGTCGGTAGTCACGCGCCCGTGGTGGCCGTCGCTGCGATGCAGCGCGCGAGGAGGCCCGAGAGGTCCGGCGCGAACCGGGGTCGCTCCTTCTCCGGGATCGCGTCGAGCACGCGCAGCTCCTTGAACACGTGCGCGAACGCACCGAGGCGCAGGGCGAGTTCGAACGTCGCACGCAGCTCGATCGGCCGGCCCCACGGCTCGAGGTAAGCGTCGCGCAGGCTCGCGTACCACGCGCTGTCGCGTCCGCCCACCACGTCGAGGTGCAGGAACGTGACGAACAGCGTCGCGAACGGGTGCGAGACGCAGGAGTCTCCCCAGTCGAGGATCCGCGGCGTGCCGCCACGCGGATAGACGTTCGCGCCGTGCAGATCGTCGTGCTGGATCGTCTCCGGGATGCCTTGCGCCGCCAGCTCGTCAGATAGCTCGGCGAAGCGCGGCGCGAACGCCCGTAGCCGCGCCAGATCGCCTCTGCGGAGCGGGAGCTCGCGCGCGAGCATCGTCTCGTAGAGCGCCGGAAAGGTAGCGATCCGGCGGTCCGGGACGCCGCCGTCGAGATGCTCAGCAGCATGAGCCGCCTCGCCGTGCTGGAGCTCCGCGTAGCGCGGCAGGACCGACAGCCACGGCTCGGGGCCGCCGTCGAAGCCGAGCGGCTCCCCGGCGTCGCCGAGCAGCAGCCAGGCATGCTCGTCGTCGTACCCGAGCACATCGGGTACGCGGTCGGACCACCGTCCTGCGAGTGCAGCCGTCAGGCGCGGCTCGAACGCCTGTTCAGGCGCGCACACCTTGAACCAGGCGACGCCCCCGGCGACCGGTACCCGCCGCACGGTCCCCCACGGCCGCTCGTGAACGAGCTCCATCGCGCCCACGGGCTCGAGGTGCGCGCGGACCCACGCCTCGGCCTCTTCCTCGTGGGACAAGGCGCCAAGAATGCCTGCCCCGCGAGCGACCCGCACCACAGAGAAGAGGAAGGATCCGCACGCTCCGCACCGCGTGTCGTTGAGGTCGTCCTCTCCGAAGACGGCGAGGTCATCCAGGCCCTCCACGATCGTGAGCTTCTCTCGCTCGATACCGGCGAACGCCTTGAAGGCCGAGCCTGTCGCCGCCCGGCATCCGGAGCAGTGACAGTTCGCCGCGTACACGAATGCATCTGAGACCTCGTAGCGAACCGCCCCGCACCGACACATGCCCGCGAGCAGGCGTTTGTCGGACGGCGTCATGGCTCCTTCTTCGGCGATAGATCCGTCACTGCAAACGCCTCCTTCGTCGGAAGAACTCTTGCGCGTAGAGACCGGCAGCACGCTCGGAACTCATCGCTGCCGGGCGATCAGTGTTGCGGGCAGGCCTTGTCGGCGGAGTACTTGACCAGTTGCGCCATCGGATCCTTACGCGCCGACTGGCTCTCGACGCCTGGCGAGGCCGAGCCGCCGCAGCCGGCGGCGAAAAACGCTAGGCCCCTATCCCGGCGGCAACCGCGACCGGCGCAGCCGTCCCCGGCCCGAGAGCCGCCGGCACCCGCTCAAACGGTGCGGCGAGCGTCGGTTGGCGAGATGCGGGCGGCTCGGAGAGCCGGGCGCAGACCGGCGATGGCGCCGATGGCGACGGCTGCGCCGAGCTCCTCGTCTCTGGTGCCGGGCTTTCGATCACCTACCTGCTCGTGCGGCACTCGACTGACAACGTCCTCGTCGGCACGACGACGGGCAGGAGCTTCGTCGAACACCGGCCCGCCCGTTCCAGCTGCCGAACTCGAACGACTCTTCCAACCCTTCCAACGACTCGGCGCCGACCGCACCGATCACGGCGACGGCATCAGACTCGGACTCTCGATCGTCGCCGCGATCGCCACCGCGCACCACGCCACGCTCACAAGCCATGCACAACCAGACGGCGGCCTCGACATCGAGGTCGGCTTCCCACCGGCCGGCACTCAGGCCGACGCATCCCCCGAGCCCGAAGCTCGGCGAAAGGCCATACCCGGCGGGCGCCTTGTCGGCCTACGCACGCGAAAGCAGCCGAAGGCGGAAGCACACGGGACGTAAGCACCGGTAGGCAACTCGACGCGGCGAAGGGCTACTTCTGGCGGTAGACCTTGGTCACCGCACCGCGGATGTTCCTGCGCGGAACCGTTCCCCAGATCCGTGAGTCACAGGACTGCGCGCGGTTGTCGCCGACCACGAAGTAGTGAGCGGCGCGGATTCGCGCCCATGTGCGCGGCGGCTCATTGTCGCGTCTGTTCGCCTTGATGTAAGGCTCCGCGAGTTTCTTACCGTTGATGAACAAGTAGCCATCGCGTTCGGACACGATCTCGCCGGGAAGCCCGACCAGCCGCTTGATGAACGATCCGCTGGCGCCGCACCGCAGCCGCGCGAGCGGCGGATTCCGGAAGACGAGAATGTCCCCACGCTTCGGGGGTGACGACAGCGGTCCGACAAGAGGCTTGTCGGCATACCTCGCCTCGCACCCCGGAGCAGGCTTCGCACAATGCAGAGTCGGTTCCATCGATGACGATGGAACCCGCCAGCCGGTGTAGACAGGCTGCGAGACGATGACGATCGGCGGACTGGCGTTCAGGCTGCCGCTCGTCCAGCCGACCAGCAGCTGCACGCAAAAGACGGCTACGGCGATCGCGGGCAACCTGTGTAGACCGACCCCGATGCCTCCGAGACTATGTAGCCGCATCGGATACGGCAAGGTGCGAATCGCTTGGTCAGAGGATGACGTCGTTCGCACGTCGAGGCTGCCGCCCATTCGCTTTGCGAGCTCGCGTGAGATGTAGAGACCGAGCCCCGTCCCGCCCGGCGCCCGCGAGAGCTGCGGATCGCTCCGGTAGAACTTCTCGAAGATCAATTTCTGCTCGAGAAACGCGATCCCTGGGCCGGAGTCGGAGACGGTGATCCGCACGACGCCGTTTGCGCCCTCGGCGCGGACGCGCACGGGGCCGCCGCCGTACTTGACGGCGTTGTCGAGCAGGTTGAGGAGCACCTGCTGGATCCGGTCGCGGTCGCCTGACGCGGGCGGCACGTCCGGATCGATCTCCAGGTCGATCACGAGGGACGGCGGCAGCTGCGACTCCAGCGTCGACACCGCGGCGCGCGCCAGTTCCGCCACGTCGACTGGCTCCTGCTCGACGCGCATGTCTCCCCGGTCGAGCCTCGTCGTCAGCAAGACCTCCTCCGTGATCTGGCTCAGGCGCGAGGCCTGCGAGGCGATCATCTCGAGCAGCTCGCGCTTCTGGTCCGGTCGGAAGTTGACGTCGCTTCTCAGCAGCGTCTGCGCCGCACCGTAGACCGCAGCCATCGGCGTGCGCAGCTCATGGGAGATCGTCGCGATGAAGTCGCGTTTCTCGTCGTCGAGGCGACGCTCGCTCGTCAGGTCGCGGAACGCATAGACGACGCCCTCGGCGCTGCGCACGGCGACGAACGACAGCCAAAGGTCAGGCCCGTCGAGCTCGACGGGCAGCGTGACCGAGCGCGCCGCCGTCGCCTCGTCCGCGACGGGGATTCGCTCGGCGAGCAGGTTCCACTCCCGGAAGACGTCCGTCGCCGGGCGGCCGCAAACGCGGTCGCTCTGCAGTCCGGTCACGACCTCCGCCGCGCGATTCCACAGTGCGACCGTGCCCTCCCGGTCGACGAGGAAGATGCCGTCGCCGACGACCTCCAGCACGCGCGCCGCCTGCTCGCGTTCCGCCGCGCGCGCGAGGGCCGCCGCCTCGGCGGCCTCTAGCCGACTCCGTTCCTTCTGGAGCCGCGCGTTCCTGACTGCGGCCGCCATCTGACCGACGAGCCCTTCGACCAGCTCGAGATCCTCCGGCGCGTACCGGCCGTGATCGCGCATCAACTGCACGACGCCCATTACTCGCCCCTCGTACTTCACCGGCACCATCATCGCCGCCGTCGTCTCCGCGGGACCCGCGTCGGGAATCTTGCGCACGTTGCCCTCGCGGTCGACGTTGTAATACGTCCCGTCGCCCTGCTCGACCCGCTCGGCGACGTCGTTTGCCAGCAGCGGCTCCCCCGTGAGGATGACACTGCTCTGCATGCCGCCACCCTCGCGGTTCAGCGACAGCGGCGGCAAGCTCTCGTGGTCGATGCGGTTCCCCTCGACCCACGCGTACTCGCAGCGGATCAGATGGTCAGCCTCGTCGTACGACGACACGACGATGCCGTCGTGCGGGATGACGTCGGCGAGCAGCTCGTGGAAGCGGTCGTACACGCGCTCGGGCTCGAGCGTCTCACCGAGCTGCCGCGCGGCATGGAGCAAGAGGCGCGAGACCTCAGCCTCCCGTTCGACCCCGCGTTCGCTCACCCACTGACCGTAGCGCAGCTGAGCGGGAGATGTCCCTCGGCAATTGCGTCCGTGTTGTTGAGCAACCAAACCTGGAGTAGATCAGCGCCGCATGATGTGTTCTCAGAACTGGCGACAAGACTTACGATGCGTCGTTTATAGCCGACCAGGCCTACCTGAGTCTCGCGAGTAAGGCTCCGATGCTCTCAATCGGCGGCGAGACCGGCTACGGGCTCGAGGACGTCCCCGGCGAGGAGCCCTGGGCCTCGTTCCGCAGCTGAGTCAACCGGTCGTACGCCGGCAGCGTCAGGAACTCGACGAACTCCTCCCCGGTCGCGACCTGTTCGAAGAGCCGCCTCGCATCTGCGAAGTCCCCGTCGAGCTTCGCGACCTCCTCGTTCGTGAGCCGTTCGACCTGCTCGCGCGTCACTTTGCCGTGATGCAGCCACTGCCAGACCTGCGAGCGCGAGATCTCCGAGGTGGCCGCGTCCTCCATCAGGTTGAAGATCGCGACCGCTCCGGAGCCCTGCAGCCAGGCCGCGAGGTACTGGATCCCGACGGAGATGTCGTTGCGCAGGCCGTCCTCGGTGATCTCGCCGGGCGTTGCCGCGACGTTCAGGAGGTCGGCAGCCGTGACGTCGACGTCCTCGCGCAAGACCTCCAGCTGGTTCGGCCGGTCGCCGAGGACGCGGTCGAACGCCTCTCGCGCAACCGGCACGAGATCGGGATGCGCCACCCAGGTTCCGTCGTAGCCCTGTGATGCCTCCCGCTCCTTGTCGTCACGCACCTTCTGCAGCGCGACGGCGTTCACCTCGGCGTCACGACGCGACGGGATGAACGCAGCCATGCCGCCGATCGCGTGCGCACCGCGCCGGTGGCAGGTTTTGACGAGCAGCTCCGCGTACGCGCGCATGAAGGGCGCCGTCATGCCGACCGAGTTGCGGTCCGGCAGCAGGAACTCGGGTCGGTGGCCAAGCTTCTTGATGACGCTGAACAGGTAATCCCAGCGGCCGGCGTTCAGACCCGTCGCGTGGGGACCGAGCTCGTAGAGGATCTCGTCCATCTCGAAGGCGGCGAGCACGGTCTCGATCAGCACCGTCGCCCGCACCGTGCCGCGCGGCACCCCGAGCATGCCCTGCGCAAGCTCGAACGCGCTGTTCCAGAGTCGCGCTTCGCGATGCGACTCGAGCTTCGGCAAGTAGTAGTACGGCCCGCTGCCGGCGCGCGCGAGCCGGTCGCGATTCCGCAGCAGGTAGAGCCCGAAATCGAAGAGTGACGCCGAGATCGGCGCGCCGTCGACCTCGAAGTTGCGCTCGACCATGTGCCACCCGCGAGGACGAACGACGAGCGTCGCCGGCTCGTCGTTCAACTCATAGACCTTCTCGCCCTGCTCGAGCCGGATCGTCCGGTCGATCGCCTCCGAGAGGTTCCGCTGGCCCTCGATCATGTTCTCCCAGGTCGGCGAGTTCGCGTCCTCGAAGTCGGTCATGAACACCCTCGCGCCCGAGTTGAGCGCGTTGATCACCATCTTCCGCTCGGTCGGGCCGGTGATCTCGACGCGCCGGTCGGCGAGGTCAGCCGGCGCCGGCGGAACGCGCCAGTCGTCCTCGCGCACGGATCGCGTTTCTTCAAGGAATTCCGGCAGCTCCCCGTCGCGCAGCCGCTTCGCGCGCGCGGCACGTGCGGCGAGGATCTCCTCTCGACCCTCGCCGAGACCGCGCTGCAGCACATGCAGGAACTCGACCGCTTCGGCGGTCAGGACGTCGTCGGTCTTCATCGGCGCGCCTCCTCGAGGAGAACGTTGGCGTCGAGCCCGCGGATCGACGCGTCCACGAGCTCGATCGGATGGAAAGCCGGAGTCGGCCTGCCGGCGCGGCGCAGGGCGGCCGTCACCTGGACGAGGCAGCCGGGATTACCGCTCGCATAGGCGTCCGGAGCGGCGGCCAGCACGTGCGCGGCCTTGCGGTCGCCAAGCTCGACGGCGGTACCCGCCTCGACGATGTTGTAGATGCCGGCACTCCCGCAGCAGATCTCCTGTTCGGCAGGCTCGAGCCGCTCGAGGCCGGGGATCGCGTCGAGCATCGCACGGGGCGCGTCCGCAAGTCCCTGGGCGTGACGGAGGTGGCACGAGTCCTGGAACGCGACCCGCAACGGCAGCGGGTGCCGCTCCGCCCGCGGTTCGCCGAGCAGCTCGGAGACGTCGACGACGTTTGCCGAACCGTGGTCTTTCAGGTGCGAGCCGCAGCCGGCGGCGTTCGTGACGACGTAGTCGTAGCCGTCGAGCGCCTGCTCGAGCTTGCGCGCCCGCCGGACTCCTTCCTCCAGGCGGCCGGCATGCGCGTACAACGCGCCGCAGCACGCCTGCGCGCGGGGGACGTGCACGTCGTAGCCGTCCGCATTCAGCACGCGCGCGGTCGCGGCGTTCACGTCGCCGAAGACGACGCTCGCGACGCAGCCCGCGACGAGCGCGACGCTGGGTCCGTCACCGGGCAGGTGCTCCGGCGGCCACTCCGGAGCGGCCCATGGCGGCGCGATCTGCTTCAGTGGAGCGAGCGGCCCGGGCGCCGGTAGCCTGCGGAAGAGCAGGGCGGCGCGCAATCGCCGCCGGTGCGGGAACACGGCGAAGATGCCGGCACGCACGAGCCGGTCGAGCGGGCTGCGGCGATGGTGGCGCTCGACGTGGTCGCGTGTCTGCTCGATCAGGCGGTCGTACTGCACGCCGGACGGACACGCTGGGACGCAGGCCATGCAACCGAGGCAGCGGTCGAAGTGCTCGACGACCGTGTCGGTCAGGGAGATCGTCCCGTCGACGAGACCCTGCATCAGGTAGATCCTGCCCCGCGGGGAGTCCATCTCCTCGTGCCAGAGCGAGTAGGTAGGGCAGGCCGGCAGGCAGAAGCCGCAATGGACGCAGTCCGCGATCAGCTCGGGCTGCACATCGCCTCCAGGACGCGCTCGGCCAGCGGGCTCCACGCCGGCTCTCGCGCCTGCTCCACGTAGGCGAAGCGCGGGCCGGGACGCACGAGCGGCGCGCCTTCTCCGTCCCAGCGGGCGCGGCCCGGGAGCCGCGCCTGTAACGCGCGCAGCTCGTCCCACGGGTCGGACTCCTCACCGCCGAGCTCGCGGAGCTGTGCGTCGACCGCCCACGGCGATCCTTCGAAGAGGACGTGCATGCGGCCGCCCGCGATGTCGACCGCGCTCGCGGTGAGCTGCGAGTGGTGGAGCGACGGCCAGTCCGCATCCACCACGGTCGTACGCGCCGCCGCGGGCAGCGGGTGCAGCCTCAACGCGAGCCGCTCGACGGATCCGAGGCGACCACGGGAGCCGCAGTAGAGCTTCGCGAGGTCGTACCCCGCGACGTTCTTCACGACCTTCCCGCCCGAGCTCGCCCTCAGCCCGTCGGGGAGCAGCACCGTCACGCCGATCACGAGATCGCGCATCGTCCCGAACCGGTGCGCAAGCGGGCCGGACAGGTCCTCGAGCAGGCACTCGCCGACCGTCGGGTCGCCCGGCGGATCGAGCGAGAGGCGCTGGCCGTGCGCGGCGAGCGCTTCGCGGAGCGTCGAGAGCCGGACGCCGCCCTCGACGATGCACGTCAGGTCGCCCGGCTCGTGCTCGAGGATCCCGGCGTCAGAAGCGGTCTGCAAGCCCGGCCCTCTCGAGCGGGTGCGCACGGTACGGGCCCGGCACCTCGCCGCACAGCCGCGGCGTCGGGAAGAGCTTCCCGGGGTTCGCGAGCCCAAGCGGATCGAAGGCGCGGCGGAGCCGATGCATTGCGGCGAGATCGTCTTCGGCGAACATCAACGGCATCGCGCACGCCTTGTCGTTCCCGACGCCGTGCTCGCCGGTGATCGAGCCGCCCGCGTCGACGCAGATCTCGAGGATCTGCTTCGACAGAGCCTCCGCACGAGCGGCCTCGCCCTCGACACGCCCGTCGTAGAGAACGAGCGGGTGCAGATTGCCGTCGCCCGCGTGGAAGACGTTGCCCACGCGTAGCCCGTGCGTCTGCGAGAGCTCGTCGATGCGCCGCAGCACGCTCGGGAGCTTCGTGCGCGGCACAACGCCGTCCTGCACGTAGTAGTCGGGGCTGATCCGGCCCATCGCGGCGAAGGCCGCCTTCCGGCCGCGCCACACCGCGTAGCGGTCCGCGGGGTCGCTGGCGGTGCGGATCTCCACCGCGTCGTTCTCGCGGCAGATCGCCTCGACGCGCGCGAGATCCTCGTCGACCTGTGCGGCAGGTCCGTCGAGCTCGACGATCAAGACCGCGCCGCAGCCGTCGGGATAGTTCGCGTTCACGGCTGCTTCGGCCGCCTCGATGGTCACCGCATCCATCATCTCGATCGCGGCAGGCAGGATGCCGCCGGCGATCACGTCGGAGACGGCGGCGCCGGCCTCGTCGGTGTGCACGAACCCGGCGAGCAGAGTGCGCACAGCCTCCGGTGCGCGCAGGATGCGCAAGGTCAGCTTCGTCGCGATGCCGAGCGTCCCCTCGGAGCCGACGAACACACCGAGCAAGCCGGGGCCGTCATCCCACACCGACAGCTCCACGAGCTCGCCGCCCGGCAGCACGATCTCCGCCGCCAGCACGTGGTTGACGGTGAAGCCGTACTTGAGGCAGTGCGCGCCGCCCGAGTTCTCGGCGACGTTGCCGCCGATCGTGCACACCTGCTGCGACGACGGATCGGGTGCGTAGTAGAAGCCCTCGGCGGCCACGGCGCGCGTCACGTCGAGGTTCGCGACGCCGGGCTCGACGACGACCTGCCCGCGCTCGATGTCGATCTCGAGGATGCGGGTCAGCCGTGCGAGCGAGATGACGATGCCCTCGGCGACCGGGAGCGCGCCGCCGGAGAGACCGGTGCCCGCGCCGCGGGCGACGAACGGGATCCGCTCCGCGTTGCAGAGCCGCACCACCGCCTGCACCTCGTCGACGCTTCCGGGCAGCGCGACGAGCGCCGGAACCACGCGGTGGCCGGTGAGGCCGTCGCACTCGTACGTGCGCAGCTGCTCCGGCTCGCGGATCGTCTCGGTCGTCGCGGCGAACCGGTCGAGCAGCTCGGACCTCATCCCGAGACCGAGTCTAACCCCGTCTAAACTCGGCCATCCTTCCCGCACTCAGCCTGCAGAGGAGAGATCGATGCCACGTCCCGTCACGCTCTTCACCGGCCAGTGGGCCGACCTGCCGATCGAGGATCTCGCCGCCAAAGCCGGCGGCTGGGGGTTCGACGGCCTCGAGCTCGCCTGCTGGGGCGATCACTTCGAGGTCGACAAGGCGCTCGCCGACGAGGCGTACTGCCGCTCGCGCCAGGAGATCCTGGAGCGGAACCACCTGAACGTCTTCGCGATCGGCGCGCACCTGGTCGGGCAGGCTGTGTGCGACCGCATCGACGACCGCCACCGCGCGATCCTGCCGCCCGAGGTGTACGGCGACGGCGAGCCCGAGGGGGTTCGTGGGCGCGCCGCGGAGCGGATGAAGGACACCGCCCGCGCGGCGGCGCGGCTCGGGATCAGGCAGGTCAACGGCTTCACCGGCTCGCCGATCTGGCACCTGATCTACTCGTTTCCGCCGAACGACTTCGCCGAGATCGAGCGCGCGTACGAGGACTTCGCAGAGCGCTGGAACCCGATCATGGACGTCTTCGACGCGGAGGGCGTCACGTTCGGGCTCGAGGTGCACCCGAGCGAGATCGCCTACGACTTCGTCACGACGCGCAAGACGCTCGACGCAATCGACAACCGCGAGGCGTTCGGGATCAACCTCGACCCAAGCCACTTCGCACACCAGTTCCTCGACACCGCGCAGTTCGCGCTCGAGTTTGCGAGTCGCATCTACCACGTGCACGTGAAGGACTCGAAGAAGCGGCTCGACGGGCGCCGCTCGATCCTCGGCTCGCACCTCAACTTCGGCGAGGAGCAGCGCGGCTGGGACTTCGTCTCACCCGGCCACGGCGACGTCGACCTGGAGGAGCTGATCCGCGCGCTGAACCGCATCGGCTACCAGGGACCGCTCTCGATCGAGTGGGAGGACAGCGGCATGGACCGCGACTGGGGAGCACCCGAGGCGCTCGCCTTCGTCCGGAAGACCGACTTCTCTCCCGCGGAGATCGCCTTCGACGCGGCGATGCAAAAGGCCGCAACCTGACTTCAGCCAGGTTGCTGTTCGTTCCAGAGAAACGACCGCAAGCGGTTTCAGCAACCGGTTGCGCTAGGCTCGCAGCAATGAAGCGCGTGCGGCCCACGATCTACGACGTGGCGCGTCTGGCAGGCGTCTCGACGGCAACGGTGTCCCGTGCCCTCAACGGCACCGGACAGATCGCGCAGGCAACGCGCGCTGCGATCGACGCCGCGGTCGAGCAGCTCGGCTACCAGACCAACACGGTCGCGCGCAGCCTCGTGACGAAGTCGACGGAGACGATTGCGCTGCTCCTCCCCGACATCACGAACCCGTTCTATGCGGCGCTCGTGAGCGGGATCCAGCAGCGAGCGCTCGAGACCGGCCACACGATGCTCCTCTGCACGACCGAAGGCGATCCGGAGCGGGAGGAGCAGTACCTGACCCTGCTGCGCGCAAAGCAGGTCGACGGGGTGCTCGTCGACGGGCTCGTTCTGCCGCCGGAGCGGATCGCGCGCTTCGTCCGGGAAGGCCTGCCGATCGTCTGTCTGGACCGCGACGTCGACTCAGCCGCCGTGCCGCTGGTGCAGGTCGACAACCGGCTCGGCGCGAGGATGGCCACCGAGCATCTGCTCTCGCTCGGGCACAGTCGGATCGCGCACGTCCAGGGCTCGCCCGAGCTCGGGATCAGCGAGGAGCGGGTCCAGGGGTACCGAGAAGCACTCGCCGAGGCCGGTATCTCCTTCGATCCGCAGCTCCTCACGATCGGCTCGTTCACGGAGGAGGGCGGCTACGAGGCGGCGCGGTCGCTGCTCGAGACACCGGGCTTCACGGCCGTGTTCGCCGCGAACGACCTCTCTGCGATCGGCGTGATCAACGCGATCGTCGAGAGCGGCCGCCGCGTTCCCGACGACGTCTCGATCGTCGGGTTCGACGACCTGAGGCTCTCGAAGTTCACGAGTCCCCCGTTGACGACGATCCACCAGCCCGCGTTCGAGATCGCGGAGCTCGCAACCCAGCTCCTGCTCGAGCTCGCGAGCGGGCGCAAGGTACGGCAGCTCCGGCATCTGCTCGAGCCGGCTCTCGTCGTCCGCAGCTCGACGGCGCCGCCGCCGTAGCGCCTTGACAGCGGCTTGTGTAACCGCTTACTGTAAGCGCTTCCATGACGGAGGGGCTCCACGTCGGGGTGATCGGTGTCGGCCGGATCGGCGCCTTTCACGTGGAGAGCCTCCGAGCGCTCGACGGCGTCTCCGCGCTCACGCTCGCCGATGCCGACGCGACCCGCGCCCTCCAGGTCGCGAAGGATCTCGACGCGAATGCAGCGGAGACGCCCGAAGCGCTCGTCGATGCCGGCGTGGACGCACTCGTGATCGCCACGGCGACCGCGGGGCACGCGCCGCTGCTCCGGCTTGCCGCCGCCGCAGGGATCCCGGCGTTCTGCGAGAAGCCCGTTGCGCTCGACCTCGCGGCGATCGACGACGTCCTGGAGGAGGTCTCGCGCGCGGGCATCCTCGTGCAGATCGGCTTCCAGCGCCGCTTCGACGCCGGCTACCGCGCCGCCCGTGACGCGGTCGCGACCGGCACGCTTGGCAGCCTGCTCGCCGTGCGTGCTGCGACACACGACCCCGCGCCGCCCGCCGAGGCGTACATCGCCGCTTCCGGCGGCATCTTCCGCGACCTCAGCATCCACGACTTCGATGCCGTGCGCTACGTCACCGGGGAGGACATCGTCGAGGTGTACGCCGACGGCGCGGTCCGCGAGACACCCTGGTTCGCCGAGCATGGGGACGTGGACGTAGCGGTCGCAGTGTTACGGATGAGCGCCGGCGCGCTCGGAATCCTCTCGGGAACGCGGCACGACCCGCTCGGCTACGACGTCAGGCTCGAGGTCTTCGGCGTGTCCGACAGCATCTCGGTCGGCGTCGATCGGCGGAGCCCTCTCCGCTCGGTCGAGCCCGGCGCCGCATCACCGGCCGACGCCCGCTACGGCAACTTCCTCGAGCGGTTCGAGCTCGCCTACAGGGCGGAGCTCGCTGCCTTCGTCGAGGCGGTGCGCAACGGGGGCGAAAGCCCGTGCCCACTCAGCGAGGCCCGAGCCGCACTCCTCGTCGCACTTGCCGCCGACCGCTCGCGGGCCGAGCGGCGTCCCGTCTCGATCGAGGAGGTGGCTAGCGCGAAAGCCGTAGCCCGTTGAGAATCGCAGCACACTCGAGTTGCACCCGACAAAGGAGACGGGGACACGATGAACGACGAAGTTCTCGAGACGATCGAGGAGTCGCAGCTCTCGCGGCGCGGCCTCCTCGTCAAGGGCGGCCTCGCAGCTGCAGGCCTGACGGTGCTGGGCGGCCGCACCGCCGCCGCGTTTGGCGCCGCCAACGCGGGAAGCATCAAGGTCGCGGTCGTCACCCACGGCGACACCGGCTCGTTCTGGTCGGTCTTCAAGAAGGGCGTCGACCAGGCGGCGAAGGACCTGAAGTCGCGCGGGGTCAACGTCACACAGGTCTACGCGAACAACGACGTGCCGAAGCAGGTGGCGGGAATCAACGCCGCGATCGCAGGCGGGGCGAAGGTCATCGCAACGTCGGTGCCTGACGCGAGCGCTCTGAAGGACCCGCTCACGAAGGCCTCCGCGAAGGGGATCGAGATCATCACCGTGAACTCGGGGCTCGGCGCCTTCGACACGCTGCCGACGTACGAGGTGCACGTCGGCCAGACGGAGGACGTCGCAGGCCAGGGCGCCGGCAAGCAGTTCAAGAAGGCCGGCGCGAAGAAGGTGCTGGTCGTGATCCACGAGGCGAGCAACTCCGGCCTCACGCAGCGTGCCGCGGGTGTGAAGAAGATCATGGGCGCCTCGGGCGTCTCGGTTCTCACGATCCCGAACGCGAAGTCGGACATCCCCGGCACGAAAGCGAAAGTGCAGGCCGCGTTCAAGACGGACAAGTCGCTCGACAGCTTCCTCGGCCTCGACCCGGACGTGACGATCCCGTGCGTCGACGTCGTGCCGTCGGGGACGAAGGTGGGCACGTTCGACGTCGGGGGCTCGATCGCACTGATCCAGGCCGGCAAGATGCTGTTCGCGATCGACCAGCAGCAGTACCTGCAGGGCTACCTGCCGGTCGTCTTCGCCGTCCTCTTCGTGTCGAACCTGAACACGGTCGGCAACGGCGCGCCGGTGCTGACCGGCCCCGGGATCATCAACAAGGCGAACGCGGCGAAGGTCGCGGCGCTCGCGAAGCAGGGCACCCGCTAGGAGACGGGGCCGGGCGGGCGGCCCTGTGGGCCGGCCCGCCCGGCCAGATCGGAGGAACGACGATGGCCGAGACAGCAGCACCGCCCGCTCGTCCTGACGAGCGACTCATCCGTGTCGGTCCGCTCGCGCGCCTGCTGACGCGACCGGACATCGGCGCGCTGCTCGGGACGATCGCCGTCTTCTTCGCCTTCGGGTACTTCGCCCGCTCTGTCAACTGGCTCGGCGATCCGTCGATCGCCGCCGGCTGGACCGACCAGGCGGCGCAGTACGGCATCGTCGCGGTGCCGGTCGCGCTGCTCATGATCGGCGGCGAGTTCGACCTTTCCGCCGGCGTGATGATCGGCAGCTCGGGGCTTCTGCTCGGCTATCTCGCGACGAACGTCGGCATGAACATCTGGCCGGCGATGGCAATCGTGATGGCGTTCGGCCTCACCATCGGCTTCATCAACGGCATCACCGTGATCAAGACGAGGCTCCCGAGCTTCATCGTCACGCTTGCGACCTTCTTCGTCCTCCAAGGCGTCAACGCCGCGGGCACGCTCAAGCTGACCGGCACGACCGCGATCCAGGACATCGACACGGCGAGCGGGTTCGACAGCGCGCGCCGGATCTTCGCATCGGAGCTCACGCACTACGACTTCAAGGTCAAGGTGCTGTGGTGGATCGGGATCACCGCCGTCGGCGCTTGGCTCCTCGCGAAATCGCGATTCGGCAACTGGATCTACAGCGCGGGCGGCGAGCCGACCGCGGCGCGCAATGTCGGGGTCCCGGTCGCGCGGACGAAGATCACGCTCTTCATGATGACGTCAGGCATTGCGGCCTTGATGGGGATCATCGAGGCCATCGAGCTGCGCTCGATGCAGGCGAAGGAAGGCATCGGGCTCGAATTCATCTTCATCATCTGCGCCGTGGTCGGAGGCTGCCTGCTCACGGGCGGCTACGGATCGGTCATCGGCACCTTCTTCGGCGCCGCGATGCTCGGCATGGTGCAGCTCGGGATCGTCTACTCGCAGTGGGACAGCAACTGGACCTACACCTTCCAGGGCGGGATCCTGTTCGCCGCCGTGATGCTCAACACGATCGTTCGCAGCCGCGCGCAGAAAGCGAGATGACGATGGCGCACCTCCTCGAGGCCGACCAGATCTCGAAGTACTACGGCAACGTCGTTGCCCTGAGCGACATCTCTGCGCACGTGAACGCCGGCGAGGTCACATGCATCCTCGGCGACAACGGCGCCGGCAAGTCGAGCTTCATCAAGATCCTCTCCGGCTGTCACCAACCCGACCAGGGACGGCTGCTCGTCGAGGGCAATCCGGTGCAGTTCACGTCGCCACGAGACGCACGCGCGCACGGAATCGCGACCGTCTACCAGGACCTCGCGATGGTGCCCCTGATGTCGATCTGGCGGAACTTCTTCCTCGGCGCCGAGCCTCGTAAGGGAGTCGGGCCGCTCCAGTGGGTGGACGCGGCGAAGGCGAAAGGGATCGTGCGCAGGGAGTTGAGCGAGATGGGCATCGACATCCGCGACCCGGACCAGCCGGTCGGCACCCTTTCCGGCGGCGAGCGGCAGTCGGTTGCGATCGCGCGAGCCGTCTACTTCGGCGCCCGGGTGCTGATCCTCGACGAGCCGACGTCGGCGCTCGGGGTGAAGCAGGCGGGCGTCGTGTTGAAGTACATCCTTCAAGCCCGAGACCGTGGAGTGGCCGTCATCTTCATCACGCACAACCCACACCACGCGTACCCGGTCGGCGACCGCTTCGTGATCCTGAACCGCGGTCAGAGCCTCGGCACGTTCGACAAGTCCGGGATCGACCGGACGGAGCTCGTCCGTCTGATGGCGGGAGGCAGCGAGCTCGCCGAGCTGGAGCACGAGTTGGAATCGATCCGCGCCGAGGTCTCGTGAAGCTCACCGCTGCGCAGGCGCTCGTCCGCTTCCTCGCCGCCCAGTACGTCGAGCGCGACGGCGTCGAGCATCGCTTCTTCGGCGGCTGCTCCGGGATCTTCGGCCACGGCAACGTCGCCGGGATCGGCGAAGCGCTGTACGAGAGCCCTGACCTCCTGACCTATTACCAGGCGCGCAGCGAGCAGGGGATGGTCCACACGGCGGTCGGCTACGCCTGGATGAAGAACCGCCTCGGCGCAATGGCGTGTACCACGTCGATCGGTCCGGGCGCGACGAACATGGTTACCGGCGCCGCACTCGCGACCGTGAGCCGCCTGCCGGTGCTGCTGTTGCCGGGCGACGTGTTCGCGTCGCGACGACCCGATCCGGTGCTGCAACAGGTCGAGCTTCCGTGGGCGGGGGATGCGTCGGTCAACGAGACGTTCCGGCCGGTGTCGAAATACTTCGACCGGATCTGGCGGCCGGAGCAGATCGTCTCGGCTGCGCTCCAAGCGATGCGCGTGCTCGTGAACCAGGCGGAGACGGGCGCCGTCACGCTTGCATTCCCGCAGGACGTCCAGGCCGAGGCATTCGACTGTCCGGAGGCGTTCCTGCGCAAGCGGGTCTGGCACATCCCTCGGCCGCTGCCGGACGAGGCCGCGCTCGCGCGCGCGGCCGAGCTGACCCGCGGGGCGAAGCGACCGCTGATCGTCGCCGGCGGCGGCGTCATCTACTCCGAAGCGAACGGCGCGCTCCGTGCGCTGTGCGAGCAGACCGGGATACCGGTCGGCGAGACGCAGGCGGGCAAGGGCTCGCTGCCGTACGACCATCCATCGGCACTCGGCGGCATCGGCGTCACAGGCACGTTCTCCGCCAATCGAATTGCAGCGCACGCCGATCTCGTCATCGGGGTCGGCACGCGTTGGTCCGACTTCACAACAGCGTCGAAGACTGTCTTTCGGAACGCGGACGTGCGCTTCGTCAACGTCAACGTCGCCGACTTCGACGCGGTCAAGCACGCCGGCGACGCACTCGTCGGCGATGCGCGTGCGACGCTCGAGCGGCTCGGCGATCTGCTCGAACGCTGGTCGGTCGACGACGGGTACCGCGATGAAGCTGCTCGCCTGAGCCGCGAGTGGGACGAGGAGGTCTCGCGTCTCTATGCGATCGAGCACACACCGCTTGCACAGAGCTCCGTGATCGGCGCGGTAAACGACGCCGCGCGGCCGCAAGATATCGTCGTCTGCGCCGCAGGGTCGATGCCCGGTGACCTGCACAAGCTCTGGCGTACACGCGACGCGAAGGGCTACCACGTCGAGTACGGCTACTCGTGCATGGGCTACGAGATCGCCGGCGGTCTCGGCGTCAAGCTCGCCGCACCCGAACGCGAGGTGTATGTGCTCGTCGGTGACGGCTCGTATCTGATGCTTTCGACGGAGCTGGTGACAGCCGTGCAGGAGCGGCAGAAGCTGACCGTGGTGCTCGTCGACAACCGCGGCTACAGCTCGATCGGCTCGCTTTCCCGCTCGCTCGGGACGGACGGCTTCGGGACGCTGTACCGATACCGCAGCAGCGGCTCGCTCGGCGTCGACAGCGAGGAGTCGACCGACTACCTGCCCGTCGATCTCGCCAAGAACGCGGAGTCGCTTGGCGCCAAGGTCTTCCGCGCCTCGACGATCGACGAGCTGCGCGCCGGCCTAGAAGCCGCGAAGTCCGAAGCCGGACCCGTCGTGATCGCGGTGGAGGTCGACCGGTACGAGGGGGTTCCGTCGTACGAGAGCTGGTGGGACGTCGCCGTCGCCGAGGTCTCGGCCGTCGCCACCGTTCGTGCAGCGCGCGAGCAATATGAAGCGGCGCGCGAGGACGAGCGGAGCCACGTGTGATCGACGCGGTGGTGATGGGGCGGGTCGGGATCGACCTCTACCCGAACGACCTCGAGACGCCGCTCTCAGAGGTGCGCACCTTCACCCGCTTCGTCGGCGGCTTCGCCGGCAACGTCGCCACCGGGCTCGCGCGCCTCGGCGTGCGCACGGCGATCGTCTCGCGCGTCGGCGCCGAAGGTCACGGCGACTACGTGCGCGGGTGGCTCGCGTCCCAGGGCGTCGATGTCCGCTTTCTTGCCACCGACCCCGATTGGCTGACGCCGCCGACGTTCTGCGAGGTCTGGCCGCCCGACCGCTTTCCGCTCACCTTCTACCGCAGACCGACTGTGCCCGACTGGCAGCTCTCGCCCGGTGACTTCGACGCGGCTGAGGTCGCAGACGCCCCGCTGCTCTATGCAACGGGCACGGGCCTCGCACAGTCGCCGAGCCGGGAAACCACGCTCGGCGCGCTCCGCACCCATCACGGCACGACGATCTTCGACCTCGACTGGCGACCGACGTTGTGGGACAACGCGGACGAGTATCCGGCGCTCGCGGCCGAGGCCGTCCAATACGCCGACATCGTGATCGGGAACGAGGAGGAGGTCGAAGCGTCGCGCGTGGAGACGCCGACCCTCGTCCTGAAGCGCGGCGAGCGCGGCGCGACCGTGGTCGAGCACGGCGAGGAGACCGACGTTCCGGGCTTCCCGGTCGACGTCGTGAACGGGCTCGGCGCGGGCGACGCGTTCGCAGCGGCACTCGGCCAGTCAATCCTCGCGGGGCTGCCGCTCGTCGAGGCGGTACGGCGCGGCACGGTCGCGGGCGCGCTCGTGGCCTCGCGCCTCGCGTGCTCGGAGGCGATGCCGCGGCTCGAGGAGCTCGAGGCGGCACTGGTTTGAGCGAGCTGCTGTTGAGAGCCGGCGCCTGGGAGCAGGTGACCCCCGAATCGGCCGGCTGGAGTCATCTGTACTTCGGCGTCCGCTCCGGCTCGTTCGCGTCCGTGACGGGCGACGTTGAGGTTGCGCTCGTGCCGCTCGCCGGCCGCTGCACGGTCGACGCCGACGGCGTCCGCTACGAGCTCGGCGGCCGCGAGAGCGTCTTCGCGGGAATGCCATGGGCGCTGTATCTGCCGCGCGACACGGACTACCGCGTCGAGGTCGAAGGCGAGGTGGCGATCTGCGGCGCGCGCTGCGAGCGCCGGCGCGAGGCCGTGCTGATCCGCCCGGAGGACGTCGAGATCGAGGTGCGCGGCGCGGGTAACGCGACACGGCAGATCAACCACATCGTCAAGCCGGAGTTCCCCGCCGAGCGCCTGCTCGTCGTCGAGGTGTTCACGCCCTCGGGCAACTGGTCGAGCTATCCACCCCACAAGCACGACGAGGATCACCCGCCCGGCGAGGTCGTGCTCGAGGAGACGTATTACTTCAAGACGGACGGCTTCGCCGTACAGCGGCTCTACAGCCCGCGGCACGGCCTCGACGTCACCGAGACCGTGCGCGGCGGCGACCTGATGCTCGTGCCCTACGGCTACCACACGACCGCCGCGGCACACGGCTACGACCTCTACTACCTGAACGCGCTCGCGGGCGACCGCCGCTCGATGGCAGCCGCCGACGATCCCGAGCTCGCCTGGATCCGGGCGTCGTGGGCCGACCTCGAGCCGGACCCGCGCGTCCCACTCGTTCGGTGATCCGGGTCGCCAACGCACCCGTCAGCTACGGCGCGTTCGAGCTGACCGTCGGCGTGCTGCCGAACGTGCCCGGACCCGAGCAGGTCCTCGATGCGATCGCGGCCGCGGGCTACGCGGGCACCGAGCTCGGCGCGCTCGGCTATCTCGGTGACGCCGAGATCCTGCGCGAACGCCTCGACGAGCGAGGGCTGGCGCTCGCAGGCGCGTTCGTCGAGCTCCGCTTCGGCGACGACGACCTGTCCGACCTCGACGCAACGCTCGACCTCATCGAAGGCTTCGCCGCCAAGCCCGTCCTCTGCGACAAGGGCCCGCGCGACGGCGAGGTCGATCTCGACGGCGTCGCTCGCGCAGTGGAAGTCGCCCGCACACGCGGCTTCGAGCCGACGTTCCACCACCACATGGGCACGCGCGTCCAGACGCCCGCGGAGATCGAGCGGCTGCTCGAGGGGACGGACGTCGCACTGCTCCTCGACACCGGTCATCTCGTTGCGGCAGGCGGCGATGCCCTGCAGGGCCTCCGAGACTGGCGCGGCCGCGTCGATCACCTCCACGTCAAGGATGTGCGACTCGACGTGCTGCGGAGCGCGGCCGGCTGGGACTCGGCCTGGCGTGCCGGCGTCTTCTGCGAGCTCGGCACCGGTGACGTCGACCTCGAGGGTTTCTTCGAGGAGCTGGACGGCTACTCGGGCTGGCTCGTCGTCGAGCAGGACTGGGTTCCGGGCCCGGACGAAGACCCGGCGGGGCAGATTGCGGCGCAGGCGCGCAACCGACGCTGGCTCGCGAACCATGCCGGTCTCTAGTCATCGCAACGACTGCAACCTGACTGAAGTCAGGTTGCCTGCGAGACAAGCGCGCGGCGGAACACGTCGAGGTGGCCGTCGCTGAACACGACGACGCGCACGAGCTCGATCGGAGGCACCGTCGCCTCCCGAACGGCGGCGATCGCGACCGGCGCCGCCAGCTCGACCGGATAGCCGTAGATCCCGGTCGAGATCGCGGGAAACGCGACCGTGCGGCAGCCGAGCTCCGCCGCAAGCTCGAGCGCGCGGCGGTGGCACGAGGCGAGCAGCTCCGCCTCGCCGTACCCGCCGCCGCGCCATACCGGACCGACCGTGTGAATCACGTAGCGGGCAGGGAGCCGTCCCGCACCCGTCGCCTTCGCGTCACCGGTCGCGCAGCCGCCGAGGAGACGGCACTCGGCGAGCAGCTCCGGCCCCGCGGCCCGGTGGATGGCCGCGTCGACCCCGCCGCCGCCCAGCAAGCTCGCGTTTGCGGCATTCACGATCGCGTCGACGTGTTGCTCGGTGATGTCGCCGCGCACGACCTCGATCACGGCAACCGCCGAACGATCACGACGTCGAGCCGGCGCGGGCCGTGGACGCCACGCACGCGGCTGAGCTCGATGTCCGACGTGGCCGACGGACCGGAGACGAACGTCACCGGCCGCTCGACGGTGACGCGCTCGAAGGCCTCGGGCACGGTGCCGACGATGTCGTCGGCGAAGACGACGCAGATGTGCAGGTCGGGAACGAGCGTCAGCGCGCGCCGTCCCTGCGCCGGCCCGCAGTCGAGGACGACCGTTCCGGTCTCGGCAATCGCGAGCAAGCATCCTGTGATCGCCCCGTCCAGCGCATCGAGCTCGGAGCTCGCGAGGCCGCCGTCGCGGACGAGCTCGACGCCGTCCGGTTGCCACGCATCAGGCAGGTCGAGCGGTACGGCGAGCCTGCGCGCCCCGTGCTCGCGGCATACCTCGCTCAGCGCCGCCGCCAGGCCGTCGGAGGTCGTCTCGCGCACGATGACGTCGTAGTCCGCGATCCGCTCGGCGAAGAGCGCGACGAGCTCGACCGTATCGAGGTCGAGGCGGAGCCGGTACGACCGCTCGCGTGAGGGCTCGGCTGCGGGAGCGTGCGCAACCGCGGCACGGATCCGCCCGAGGATCGCCTCGCGCGCGTCGCTCATCCGCGCTCCCGCCGCCACCAGTCGCGAAAGCTCTCCTCGGGCACAGCCGGCAGCTCCCGCACCTGCGCCCACGCGCGCAGCGGCCCCGGCAGCCGCGCGAGACCCGGGATACCGCGACCTCGCCGCGCTGCGCGCTGCAACCGCTCGAACCGCTCGCGGCTCGCGAACATGCGCGCGAGCACCTGCATCGAAAGCTTCTCCGCGTTCGGCCTGCGCTGCGCGCTCTCCCGCGCTCGCAGATGGATGAGCACGCGCGGTATGTCGATGCGAACAGGACAGACGTCCGCACACGCGCCGCAGAGAGTCGACGCGAACGGAAGCGAGCCGGCCTGGTCGATCCCGACGAGCTGGGGACTGATGATTGCGCCGATCGGGCCCGGATAGACAGAGCCATATGCGTGCCCGCCCGTGCGCGTGTACACCGGGCAGACGTTGAGGCATGCGGAGCAGCGGATGCACCGCAGCGCCTCCCGCCCCACGTCGTCTGCAAGCGCGTCCGTGCGGCCGTTGTCGCGCCGCTGATCCCGACGCGTGCCCGGAGGAAGCGCTCGCGAAGGTAGAGCCGCGCCGCCTCGGCGAGCGCGGCCGGCTCGTCCGAGAGCTCGGAGACACCGAGGGTGCGCAGGAAGAGCTCCCGGATCTGCGCGCGGTTCTTGTGAATCGCAGGAACGAGAATGTGCGACGGGGCGTCGTGTCCGAGCTGGACGATCAGGGCGGCGAGATCCGTCTCGACGGCAGCGATCCCACGCTCCGCGAGGGCCTCGTTCAGTCCGATCTCTTCCGTCGTGAGCGACTTCACCTTCACGACCTCGTTGGCGCCGGTCGCGGCGACGAGGTCGCCGGCGATGCGATTCGCCTCCGTCGCGTCGCGCGCCCAGTGGACGACGCCGCCGCGCTCCCGGACGCGGTCTTCGAGCTCGAGGAGGTAGCCGTCGAGGTTGTGCAGAACGGCGTCCTTCGACGCAGCTCCGGCCGCCCGCAGCGCCTCCCAGTCCGGAAGCTCCGCTACGACCCGCGACCGTTTCTCCCTGATCGCCCTCGTCGCATGTCCGAGATTGCTGCGCAGCTGCGCGTCTCGAAGACCGATCCGCGCACCTTCCTGGAAGCTCGTCACCGGCCGGCGTCGTCCGCGGTCGTCGCAAGGATCTCCGCGAGGTGAAGGGTTCGGGCGCCGCCCCCGAGGCGTGCGAGCCCGCCCCCGATGTGCATCAGGCAGGAGTTGTCGCCGGCGGTGCACACCTCCGCGCCGGTCCCGGCGATGCACTGGAGCTTGTCGGCGAGCATCGCCGCGGACACCTCGTGGTTCTTGACCGCGAACGTTCCGCCGAAGCCGCAGCACTCAGCGGCATCGGGGAGCTCGACGAGGTCGATGCCTCGCACGGCGCGCAGCAGGCTGAGCGGGCGGTCGCCGAGCCGAAGGCCGCGCAACCCGTGGCAGGTGGGGTGGTACGTCACGCGATGCGGGAAGTAGGCGCCGACGTCGTCCACGCCGAGCCGGTCGACCAGGAACTCGGACAGCTCGAGGACGCGCGGCACGAGCTCGGCGACGTCGGCGGCGAACGACGCGTCGGACGCCCCCTCGGCGAGGTGGGGGAACTGCTCGCGCACCATGCCGACGCACGAGGCGGACGGGGAGACGATCACCTCGCAGTCGGCGAAGACCCATACGAAGCGTCGGGCCAGCGCCAGCGCCTCGTCCGGATAGCCGCTGTTCAAATGCATCTGGCCGCAGCACGTCTGCTCGAGCGGAAACTCGACCGTCTGCCCCAGCCGTTCGAGCAGGCGAACGACCGCTTTGCCGGTCGACGGATAGAGCGTGTCGTTGAAGCACGCGACGAACAGGGCGACGTTCAAGGACGCGAGCTTACGGCAGCCGGCTCTCGTCAGCCCACAGCTGCCGCGAGCTCGTAGTAGCTCCGGCGAAGGCTCGGCTCCTGCTGCCGGAACGCCTCGACGACCGTAGGGTCGAACTGGCGCCCGGCCTGGGCCGCGATCTCGGCCACTGCTTCGTCCCACGGAAGCGCAGCCCGATACGGGCGGTCGCTCGTCATCGCGTCGAGTGCGTCCGCGACCGCGAACACCCGCGCGCCGAGCGGGATCTCCGAGCCGGCCAGACGATCCGGGTAACCCCGGCCGTCCCACCGTTCGTGGTGGGAGCGCACAACCCGGATACCTCCGCCGGCGAGCAGCGAGACACCGCCGAGCATCTGCTCGCCGAGCACGGTGTGCGTCTCGAGCACCGAGCGCTCGCTGTCGGTGAGCGGACCGCGCTTGCGGAGGATCCCGTCGGGGATCCCGATCTTGCCGACGTCGTGAAGAAGGAAGCCGTACTCGATGCCCGGCTCTGTGAGGAGCGCAGCGTCGACGGTGAGCGCGAGCTCGGTCGCGTATCGCAGCACGCGTTGGGAGTGAGCACCTGTTCCGATGTCCTTCGACTCGAGCGCAGCCGCGAGCGCACCGACCGTCTGACGATACGCGTGCTGCAGCAATGCGCGCTGACCCCGCTCGACCTCGAGCAGCTGGCGAAGATCCTCCGCGTAGAACTGCACCTGTTCGCTCGGCCGCGGGGAGTCACGGCGAGCCAGTCTGTAGTCCGCGCGGCCGAGCTGCTGCTCCACAACCGCAAGGAGCTCGAGTGGACTGAACGGCTTGCGCAGAAACCCGTCGGCGAGGGCGGCCGCCGCCGCCTCACTCGTGCCGGCGTCGGCACCGCTGAGGATCAGGATCGCAATCTCGTCCGTGCGCGGATCGGACTTGAGCTCGCGGCAGAAGGCAAACCCGTCCGCATCGGGCAGACCGACGTCGAGGACGATCAGATCCGGCCGGGCAGTCGAGAGGGCTCGGCGCGCCTGAGCCGCAGACGCGGCCTCCTCCACCTCGAGCTCGATCCCTTCGAGTGTCGTGCGCAGCAGCGTGCGCAGGCCGAAGTCGTCGTCGACCACGAGCACCCGCGCACCCGTCGCCGGCCCGTCGTCTCGCCGTGCCGCGCCGCGACTCTTCCCGGCCCGTTTCGCCGCATACAGGGCCTCGTCGGCGCAGGCGAGCAGCGCTGCGGCCGAACGTCCGTCGTGCGGTGCGCTCGCGACGCCGACCGAGATCGTCGGAAGCCGCCGCGGCCTGCGGTGCAGATAGAGCGCCTGCCGCAATCGCTCGATGACCTGCGACGTCGCGTTCGTCCCCTCGATCAGCAGCGCGAACTCGTCGCCGCCGAAGCGGTAGAGCTCCTCGCTCGCGCGCAGGCTTCGCTGCGCCACACGCGCGAGTTCGCGCAGAACCGCGTCACCGGCCTGATGGCCGAGCCGGTCGTTCGTCGCCTTGAAGTCGTCGAGGTCGAAGAGCGCGATCCCGAACGGTCCGCCGGCGGCGACGAGACCCTCCAGCCGCTCGTCGAACGCACGGCGGTTCGGCAGGCCGGTGAGCGCGTCGCGGCGGGCCTCCGTGCGGGTCAGCAGCAGTAATCGTTCGCTCGCGACGGCGGCAGCCGCGAGATCGGCGACTGCGGCGACGAGCTCGACGTCGATGACGAACGAAAGCTCTGCGGGCATGGCGACGAGGACGGACCCCAACGGCAGGCCGTCCGAGACGAGCGGCAGCGCGAAGGCATCACCGAACGACAGACCCGCGACGGTGAACTCCGACTCGGATCCCGTATCGGCCTCGACCGGCGCGGACTCCTCGAACGCACGAACTGCAGCCGCCGGGGCAGGCGCGAGCACATCTGCCGCGACCGGGCCGGCGAAACCTGCGAGTGCTAGCTCGCTCCCACTCGACAGGTAGACGGCGGCCGCCGCGCCGCCGGTCAGCTCGTGCAGCTCGCGCGCGACGAGAGGACCGATACCTCTGTTCGGCGAGCGCGTGAGCGCGTGCGCGAGACGGAGTAGCGGGTCACCGGCTCCCGCGATCGCGCGCTCGAGCTCCCACGAGGGCGCGCCCTTGACGCAATACGCGTCCGCGCCGGCTTCGAGCATCGCATCGATCACCTCGCGCTCGGATGAGCCGGCGAACGCCACGATGCGTGCCGCCGGTAGCAGCCGTCTGATTCGGAACGTGGCGGCGACGCCGTCGAGAACCGGCATCGCGACGTCCATCAGCACGACGTCCGGTGACAGAGCGGCTGCGAGCTCGACCGCCTGCTGCCCGTCGCGCGCTTCACCGACGATCTCGATCTCGTCTTGTTCGTCGAGCATCGCGCGGAGCGCGGCGCGGGCGTGGGACGAGTCGTCGCAGATAAGGAGACGAATCACCGCAGCACGGCCTGCTGGAGCGTTGCCGTTACTGCTTGGGCGACGGGGGTGTCGTCACCGATGACGAGAACGTGCGGCGTCATTCTCGCGGCCTCTCTGTTGAAGGGTACGGCCGATAAGACAGGCGCGGGCCGCGAAACTTGCGGCTGCCGCGGTCGGATCCCTCGAACGAGGGAGTCTGCGGGCGGACCGATCGGCCTACCCCGAACGGGGGAGGCGGCGCCCGAAGGCGACGCGCACCCTTTTGTCCATGCGGGCCCCCGCCGCCGCCGCAGCAGCACCGCCTCTCAGCACGGAACGGACGCGCTTGACCGCCGTCTCGCCGGTCGAGGGCACGACCCGTGGTGCACCGCTCCGCCCACCGCCGGAGGCTGCGTTCGCGAGCTTCTACAAAGAGCACTCGAACCGCGTGTTCGCGTACTGCTTCAGGCGTCTGCGATCGCGCGAGGAGGCCGAAGACGCTGTCCAGACAACGTTCCTCTACGCCTGGCGCGGGCTCGGTCGCGGAGTCGTGCCCGTGTTCGAGTCGGCCTGGCTGCTCACGATCGCGCGCAACGTCTGCCTGAACCGCGCCGAAGCGGTCGGCCGTCGTGCGGTCGAAGTCGCTCGGGATCCATACATCCTCGAGGAGACAGTCCCTGCCTCGGTCCCGAGTGACGAGCTCGAAGGGTTGCCGGAGGCGCTCGCGGCGCTCACCGAGCGGCAGCGGCGGGCGATCCTGATGCGGGAGTGGCAGGGCCTCTCGTATAAGGAGATCGCACTCGAGCTCGGCCTCACGCAATCGGCGGTCGAGACCCTTCTCTTCCGCGCTCGGCGCACACTCGCCGCGCGACTCCGCCGCCCGCTCGGCGTCGGCCCGCTGCTGCCGTGGTGCGAGTCAACGCTCGCCGGCGGCGGCGGACAGATCGCGGTCGGCGCCGCCGTCGTCGCGCCTTAGGGCTAGTAACGACGGCCGCGGTCGCGGCCCTGCAGCCGTCGTTGGCCGGCCACGTAGACGAAGGCTACGACGGCGACTGCGAGAGCGCACACGACGCCGCTCAGCCAGTCGCCGCCCGTGAAGCGCCAGAGACCGATGCCGGCCGCAACGGCACCGACGAGGCCGAGCACCCGATAGCGCACGGAAGGGCGTACGTTCGTAGCCACCACGGCACTCTAGTGGGCGATCAGCGTCCCCGCGCGAGCGGTGCGCACCTCACGGGACAGCGTCTCGATGTCGTAGGCGCCATAGTGCCGCCGGCCGTTGACGAAGAACGTCGGGGTCCCCGAGACCCCGCTCAGGTCGGCGGAGTCGACGTCTGCTGCAACGCGCCCGGCACCGGCGTGCTTGCGGAGGTCGTCTTCGAATCGCTCGAGGTCGAGGCCGATCTCGCGGGCGTACCGGACGAGATCAGGCGGCCGGAGTGCGTCCTGGTGGAGAAGCAGCAGATCGTGCATCTCCCAGAAGGCGCCCTGCACGGCAGCCGCCTCGGCCGCTTCTGCGGCGCCCTGCGCGCGTTGATGAACGTCGTTCAGCGGGAGGTGGCGCCAGACGTACTGCACCTCGTCTCCGAATTCGGCGAGCAGCTCGCGAATGACGGTCTCGGCCTGTCCGCAATACGGGCACTCGAAGTCGCCGTACTCGACCAGTGTGACCGGTGCGTCCTCCGGACCGCGAATGTGATCACGCTCGGGGTCGACCGGGTCGGCGAGGTCGACGATCGACTCTGCAGTGCCGAGGATCGCCTGGACCCGAGCTCGCGCCGGCAGCAGTCTCACCGCCCGGAAGAAAAGCCAGGTCGCAACCGACGCGCTCAGTGCGGCGGTCAGCACGCCGAGTTTCGCCTCCTCGAGCTGGGCACCCTTGAACGCATGCTCGGCGACAAGGATCGAGACGGTGAACCCGATGCCCGCAATCGCGCCGCCCCCGGCGACTGCACCCCAGCCCACCGGTGGACGCAGACGACCACCGCTCAGGCGGGTGACGAGCCACGCCGTGCCCGTGATGCCCACGGGCTTGCCGAACACGTAGCCGAACAGCACGCCGAGCGTGATCGGCGACGAATACGCGCGAGTCAGGAAGGAGCCGTTGATCGCGATTCCCGCATTGGCGAGCGCGAACAGCGGCACGAACACGTAGCTCGTCCACGGATGCCAGAGCTGCTGCAGCCGTTCGTTGGGCGAGATTGCCTGGCGCAGACCCTCACGAGCATCTCGCTCGAGCTCGGGCGTCGGCTGCTCGCGGAAGAGCCGGAAGAGAACCGTCGCGCGCTCGAGGTCGACGCGCGCGGCCGGATAGGCGTACGCGAGCAGGCCCATGGCCAGCCCGACGACGATCGGGTCGATCCCGGACTCGTAGGTGGCGACCCAGGCAGCCACGCCGACCGGCAGGTAGACGAGCCCGCGCCGCGCGCCCGCCGCCCGGATCACGAGCACCACGCCGAAGAGAGCAAGGGCGACGAAAAGCGATCCCCACGCCACCGCCTCGCTGTAGACCGTCGCGATGACGACGAGCGCGACGACGTCGTCGACGACGACGACTGTGAGCAAGAACGCCCGCAGCCGGTCAGGCAGCTGGCGTCCGATGAGCGCGAGCATCCCGAGCGCGAACGCGGTGTCGGTCGACATCGCGATGCCCCACCCGTGCGCGGACGGCCGGCCGCCGTTGAAGGCGAGATAGATCGCGATCGGGACGGCCATGCCGCCGAGGCCTGCGAGCACCGGCAGAGCCACACGGCGCCGCTGCCGCAGCTCGCCAAGGTCGAACTCGCGGCGGGCCTCGAGGCCGACCACGAAGAAGAAGAACGCCATCAGCCCGGTGTTGACCCAGTGGCGGAGATCCTGGGCAATGCCCCAGTGGCCGACCCGGATCGACAGGCGCGTTTGCCAGACGTTCGCGTAGGAATGCGCGTCCGTGTTCACCCAGACGAGCGCCGCGAGGGCGGCAAAGAGCAGGAACGCAGCGCCGCCCGTCTCGGTGTTGACGTACTCGCGGAGCGGCGTCTGGAGATTCCGCGCCCATGCCGTCGTTCCGGAGAATGCGCGTCCGCCGGCAGAGGCCCGTCCAGCTTCCACTTCGCAAGTATGGGGATCCGAGCACGCGCAATGAGGGAGGCTCCACTGGCAGCGGAGCCTCCCCTCGCGTGAGCGACCCTCAGGGCGCCGGGACTGCGACCCGGTTGCCCGGGACGATCTGCGCCTGGTAGGCGAACACCTCGCGGCTCCGCGGATCGACCAGCACCTTCACCCAGTTCACGTCGTTCGTCCCGTTGGGCGCGTTGTCGCCGAACGTCTCGACGCGGGTGAAGTTCTCGAGCCGGCGTCCCTGCGAGTCCAGTAGCGGCTTGTCGATGCGGAAGTAGTGCGAGTCGCCGTGCACGTAGGCGACGGGATGCGCGAAGGCGATCGTCTCGTTGCGAAGCGCAGTGAGAAACGCCTGGAACCCGTCGGGGGCCGTGTCTGTCTCCGCGAGTGTCTGCGGATCGCGGAGCGGCGCCCTTCGTCGCGTCCGACCTGTCGAAGCCCGGATCGGCCTGGGAGATGATCATCACCGCGGCGGATCCTTCCGCCCTCGCCTGCATGAACGTCTCGTGCAGCCAGGCGATGTCCGCGGCGTTGCGCGCGGCGAACTCGGCAGGGTCGGGCGCCGTGTCGCACAGGTTGTTGCACGATCCCTGCACGTTCAGCGTCGCGTACGTCACGTTGCCGACGGTCCAGCGGCGATTCTCGACGCAGGGGACGTTGCCGGTCACGCCGAGGCAGAGCGCCGCAGTCTGCACCTCCTGGCGAAGCTGACGCTGGCCCAGCGTGTACGGCGTGCCGAAGAAGAATTGCCGCTCGAAGTCCAGCCGCTCGAGCGACGATTCCCAAAGCCGGCCGTGAGCGCGCCGGTGCGTCACCACACGTTCACCGCACGGTTTCCGGGTTGCGAAGGTCAGCTTCTTACGCGCCGGTGAACACTTTCTGAAATCTGCGTCAGCTTCTGGGCGGCACGTCATCGCGACACATATGAAGGCAGTGCCACCGACAAGGAGGGGACCCACAATGCGACGCTACGCACCGCTACTGCTCGCCGTCGTCGCCGCGGCGTCGATCGCACCCCAGGTTCTGGGAGCGACCCGAGACGCAAATCCGGTCGTCAAGTGGAAGGCGCCGAAGCTCGGGCCGATCCTTGCGACGAAGGGCCACCTCGCGCTCTACACGTGGAAGACGGAGCGCGACAAGAAGGTGCACTGCACCGGCGCCTGCGCGAAGGCATGGCCGCCGCTCACGATCGCCAAGGGCGCGATGGTCGCCAAACACGTCGCAGGCGTCATGGGGACGTTCGGCGAGATCATGCGCCCGGACGGGCGGACGCAGGTCACCTACGGTGGGCGGCCGCTCTACACCTACCACGGCGACAGCCCGACGAAGATCCTCTGCAACGGCGTCGACGGTTGGTTCGTCGTCCGCGTGCAATGAGGCCTGGGCGGCCGCACGGACGAGGCTTACTGCAACCAGGCTGACGCCTGGTTGCTCTCCTAG
>WNGE01000268.1_pt1 | contig 66904 bp, 58 predicted proteins | sample 5400651 | NCBI WGS metagenome assembly WNGE01 (sample SAMN13153370, study PRJNA577476) | soil metagenome | isolation source: 60 cm soil or saprolite under grassland replicate 2 | place: USA:California | collected 2016-06-15 | reverse complement strand
GGTCCTCGCCGCGGCCTCGTCGGCGATCGCTTCCAGCTCTCGTTCGAGCGACGCGTGCGCCCGCCCGGCCGTGGGGGCTGCCTTGCCGAGCGCGGCGGCGACGACCTGGGCGAAGCAGAGCAGCCGGTGGTGGTGGAGGCGGACGTGGGCCTGCTCGTGGGCGACCACGGCGTCGCGCTCCTGGTGGTCGAGCAGCGCCAGCAGGCCCTGTGAGACGACCACCCGCTCGGCGCGGCCGCCGAGGGCGTAGGCGACCGGCCGGTCGGCGGCCAGCACGTAGCCGGCTGGGCCGCCGGGCACCGGCAGCGTCTCGGTGGCGGTCATGGTGGTCTGGGCGGCCAGCCGGGCCGTCGCGCGGCTCGCGCGGACCGCGGCCCGCGCGACCCGCAGGGGATAGACGGCCCCCAGGGCAAGGATGGCCAACTGGGCGGCCCTGATGACGTGGGGGTTGGCCAGGGCCGCGAGCTCGCCGGGCCGGATCAGGGCCGTGCAGGCCAGCAGCAGCAGCGGCAGCGCCGCCATGCCGAGCAGGGCCAGCAGGTGGAAGGTGGCCACGGTCCGCGTCGGGGCGCGGCCGTCGAACAGTCGGGCGGCGAGCCAGGGGCTCAGCAGCAGCAGCATGATGGGCGCGCCGAACTGGACGTCCGCGACCAGGCTCATCGCGGGTCGCCTGCACCGGTATCGGCCGCTCGCGTGCCCGCCGCCAGCGCCTGCAGGCGGGCGAGCAGCTCCGGTGAGGCCTGCAGGTCCCTGACGAAGTGGGCCAGGACCGCGTGCGGGTCGTCGGTGCTGGCCAGCACGTCGTGGAGGGTCCGGGCGGCGAGCGCCTCCCTGGTGAGGACCGGCCGGTACACGAACCCGCGTCCTTGCCGGCGCCGCTCCAGCAGCCCCTTGTCGCACAGGCGGGTCACGATGGTCATGACGGTGGTGTAGGCGCGCGCGCGGCCGCGGAGGGCGGGGCGGATGTCGTTGACCGCCACCCAGTCGCCATGGTCCCAGATGAGGCCCATGACCTCGGCCTCGAGCGCGCCGAGCTGTCGGCCTGCGACCTGTCGCCTGGCAACCATGCCGGCACCTTCTACGCTGCTGTAGGAGCCTGTCAACCCCCGCCCGGCTCCCGTGCCGCGCGGAGGAGCGGGTCGCCGGTGGCCGGCTCGGCAGGCGCGCCGGAGGGGGCGACCCGCAACGGCCGTGCAGCCCAGCCGGGCAGCCACCAGTTCCAGCGGCCGAGCAGGGACACCAGGGCGGGCACCAGCAACGAGCGGACTACGGTGGCGTCCAGAAGGATCCCCGCGCCGAGCGCGGTCGCGAAGATCTTGGTGACGGTGTCTCGTGCCCCGGCCAGCGAGGCAAAGGCCAGGAACAGGATCAGCGCGGCGCTGGTCACCAGCCGCCCGGTGCGGCCCACGCCCTCGACCACGGCCTGGGCGGTGGTGCCGGTGCGGTCGTAGGCCTCGCGCATGCGGGCCAGCAGGAACACCTCGTAGTCCATGGACAGCCCGAACAGGAACGCGAACACGAACAGCGGCACGAACCCGTCCAGCGCCCCGGTCCCCGGGATCCCCGCGATGGCGTGGGAGCCGTGGCCCTGCTGCCACACCACCACGACCGCGCCGAGGACCGCGCCGATCGAGAGCAGGTCGACCACGACGGCCTTGGCGGCGAGCAGCAGCGACCGGAACGCCCGGGCCAGCAGCACCAGGGTGATCGCCGCGATGACCGCGACCATCAGCGGGAAGCGGCCGTAGACCGCGGCGGCGAAATCGAGATCCTCCGCGCCGACGCCGCCGACCTGCCCCCCGGGCGCCACCTGCGCCACGGCCGCGCGGACTCGCCGGATGGTCTGCTGGCCCGCCCGGGTGCCGGGCTCGGCGAGCGGCTGCACCTGGACCAGCGCGGTGCCGCGCCGCCGCCAGGCGGGGCCATCCGGCGCGACCGCGGTCCACACGCCGGGCACGCCCGCCAGGCGGGCCGCCACGGCGCGGGGATCGTTGCCGGACGGCACCAGCACCTCGATCGGCGTGAGCACGCCCGACGGCACGCCGGCCTCGCGCAGGCGCACCAGGCCGTCGGCGGCGGGGCCGGTCGAGGCCAGGGACCCGGCCCGGGCCTCGCCGACCTGGATGTCCAGCGCGAAGACACCGAGGACGGCCAGCGCCGCGACCGAGATGACGGTGGCTGCCCAGCGGGCACGCACGACGCCGCGTGCCCAGGCGGTCCAGGCGCGGCTGGAGGCCGCCTCCCTGCGCAACCGCGTGCGGGGCCAGTCGAGCCGGGGTCCGGCGCCGGCCAGCAGCACGGGTAGCAGCGTGAGGGTGACCAGCGCGCTGACGAGCGGGATCAGCATGCCGGCGAAGCCGACGCTACGCAGGAACGGCACGGGTAGGACCACCAGCGACAGCAGGCCGATGGCCACGGTGGTGCCGCTGAGCAGGACCGAGCGGCCGGCGGTCGCCATCGCCCGGTGGACCGCAACGGCGCCCGCGTGGCCGTTGGCGCGCTCCTCGCGCCAGCGGGTCACCAGCAGCAGCGAGTAGTCGATCGCCACGCCGAGCCCGATCAGCGCGACCAGGTACTCCACGATCAGGTTCACGTCGGTCACGACGGTGAGCAGGCCGACCAGCAGGAGCGTCGCCAGGATGGCGACGGCGGCGACCAGCAGCGGGGCAAGCGCCAGCAACGAGCCGAACACGAACACCAGCACCGCTAGCGCGCCCACCGCACCGATCAGGGTCAGGTTCACCACCTCGGCGCCTGGCGACTCGCTGCCGTGGCTGCTGAGCTGGTCGATCCCGGTGACCCTGACGGTGGTGCCGGGCGGCAGCGCCGCGACCGCCCGAGTGGGGTCGTCGCCGTGGTCGCCGCCGAACACCAGCGCATAGGTCGTCCGCCGGTCGGCGGAGACGAAGCGGCGGTCGCCGGCCGCGTACGACGCCACCCGCGCGTCGGGGTCGCGGGCGAACGATTCGAACGCTCGCCGCAGGTGATCCCTGATGCCGGGGCTGTCGACGGTGGTGCCCGGCGGCAGCGTGACCACGGCCACCGTCGGGTGGGCGTGCCCGCCGCTGCCATAGGTCTCCGCGATCGCCAGGTTGGCCTGGTAGCCCGGCTGGCCGGGCACGGAGAAGTTGGTCGACATGCGCTGGTTGACCGTGGGCGTGAGCGCGACGCCGCCCGCGAACACGACGAGCCAGGACAGCAGAACGATCCGTTTGTGTCGAAGGAGCCAGCTGGAGAGCCGCGTCACCGCATCACCTTCTACAAGTTTGTAGAAGCTAGGGGCGCGACGATCTTCGACAGTGCTGTAGTAGATGTCAACCCCGCCAGCATGGGTGCCCGACGGGAGCGGACCTGGAATCAGCAGGGACGCCAACGGACGGTTGGAGCTGGCCAGCGGCTGGAGGATCCGTCCGGGGTTGGGTTGTCGGGTGGACCCGGTCACTCCTGGTTGATGGCTGCCTTGGCGAAGAGCTCCAGGAGGCTGGTCCAACCGCCGCCCTGGACGGCGATCGCGTCGTGGATCGCCTGGCCGCCGACGAGCCGGTCGAGGAGTCGGTGTTCCAGCTCGACCAGGGTCTGGTCGGGTCCGTCGGCGGTGAACCGCACCTCGATCTCGCTGGCGTGCTCGGGGTCGGGGTCGTACTGCCATTCGCCGTTGATCTGCCAGGTGACGACCAGGCGGCGCGGTGGGTCCCAGGCCAGCACCCGGCCCCAGTCGCACTCGCTGCCGTCGACGCCTCGTTCGTACCACCGTCCGCCCTCGCGCGGCTCCAGGATGGCCGTGGCCATGTCTGCCTCGCCGATGTGGTACTGGGCCGGCCACCAGGTGTGGAACGAATCGGTGAAGACGCTGAACGCCCGTTCGACGGGCACGCCGACGGTGACCGTTCCGTGGATCGCCGGGATCGTGGGTGCGCTGCTCATCCATCCTCCTGTTCGGGGTCGACTCCGGCCGCCTCGGCGGCCTTTTGAAAAGCCGTGAGTGCCTCCTCCCAGATGCGGTCCAGGTAGGCGCGCAGGGCGGTCACTCCGTCCGGGTTGATCCGGTAGACCCGGCGCGTGCCTTCGGGTCGACTGACCACCAGGCCGCCCTCCTTCAGCACGCGAAGGTGCTGGGACACCGCCGGCCGGCTGATCGGGAGTTGCTGGGCCAGCTCGCCCACCGAGCTCGGGCGCCTGGCCAGCAGCTCGAAGATCGCGCGTCTGGTCGGGTCACCGAGCAGGCCCAGACCGGCAACTCCGTAAGTGTCCACTAACGTAAGTCTAGACTTACCATTGTGCCGGTGCAAGCTGGTCGAGCCCTTGCCATACCATCCAGGTGTGCGTCGAGAGCATCGCCCAGGGCGGACCCAAGGCCTAGCGACGCCCGGCCAGCCGTCACCGCCGCCAGACGCGCGCGAAGGATCAGGCTGGACCACGAAGCGGGAGGGCGGAACCCAGGCCGTCCGAGACCGTCGACAGGGGAACGAGGATGATCGCTCGCATCTGGAAGGGTGCCGTCCGCAGCGAAGACGGCGACGCGTACGTCAGCTACCTGAAGGAGACCGGGGTCGCGGAGTACGCGGCCACGCCCGGCAACCACGGCGTCTGGACGCTCCGGCGTGAGGTCGGCCAGCGCACCGAGTTCGTGATGTTCACGCTCTGGGAGTCGCTCGAGGCCGTCAAGGCCTTCGCCGGCGACGACTACGAGCAGGCGGTCTTCTATCCCGAGGACGAGCGCTTCCTGGTCGAGCGCGACCTGACGGCCAGCCACTACGAGGTCGTGGCTCGACCGCGCGGAGCGAGTCGGTCTGGCTGACCCGACCCATGGTTGAGGTCTCGGGTCACCTGGTCAGCAGCGGTGCGATGGTCGCTTTGAGGTTGTCGATCTCGACGTCGACCGGTCCGCCGCTGGCGAGCAGGGGGCGGGGGTGGGCGTCCCAGGTGGCGTCGGGGCCGAACAGCAGGTAGGTGTCCCAGTCGCCGCCCGTGTAGCCGCTGACGTTGCCGGCCAGCCAGCCGCCGGAGACGTCCGGGCCGTCCCACAGGTGGGTCACCCGCCGGTCGGTCAGCCCGGCTGCGTCCCAGCGGTCGCGGCGGTCGCCGAACAGCTTGTTCGCCCAGATGGCGTACACCTTGAGCTTGGCGTTGGGATGTGCGGAGAGGATCTCGGACTGCACCAGACCGGCGCCGTGGCGGCACTCGGTTCAGGTGGGGGAGAAGATCACCACCAGGCGGGTGACGCCGTGGTCGGCGTTGAACCTGGCCTGCAGGTCGGCGACCCCGCTCAGGTCGGTCATGGTGACCCCTTTGGGGGCCTGGCGAGGTGCGAAGAAGCGCAGCCAGCCGGCCAGCAGGGCGACCACCAGCACGGCGACCAGCAGCAGGACGGTGGCGCCGCGGCGGTCCAGCCACCTGGCGGACGGCTGCGGTCGGCCGCTCGCGTCGCTCATCGCTGGCTCCTTCCCGCTGCCAGGAGGGCCGCCCGCAACCATTGCTCGTCGGGTTGCCCGCCCGCGGTGCGGTACAGCCGGCAGGCGTGCGCGTACCCATTGCGCCGCTCGGCGTCGGGTTCGATGTCGTGCCCGTCGACGCGGATGGTTGGGGAGCCGAGGAACTTGGCCTGTTCGGCGGCCTGTTGGTCGGCGATCGTGCTGGTGCGGACCTCGGCGTCGATGCCGAGGTCGGCTCGGACCCGCTCGACCAGGGTCAGCGCCGCTGGGTACCGCGGGCAACCCTCGATGGAGAGCACCTCGACCAGCGGCCGCTTGGTTGCTGTGGTCATGACTTCCTTGGCGGGTCGGCGTCGTCCAGGTCACCATAGACCTTCCCGTCGGCTGGAAGGTCAAGGGGTCCGGGGCTACCGCTCCGCTGCTCGAGCCCCGGATGCACGAGGGAGGCGTGGTGATGCGCATCGGTGAGCTCGGCATGATGGGTCATCGGGTACGAGCAACCCGAGGTTCGACGGCAGGCTGTGGGCAATGGCCCTACTCTGGGCGGGCGGGCCTGACGGCCGGGTCCGCTGTGTCGATCGAGCGGTGCGCGGGCGGATGCCAGGTCCGGCCGCGGAGCCGAGGACGGTGACGGGCGCTATGGGCGTTGTAGGGGTTGTGCTGTTCACCTTGCTCCTGGCGGGAGTAGGGCTGGTGTTCATCACCATCGCGGTCAACGACCGGGTCGACGCCCGCTCGGAGGACAGGCCGCGACGGCTGCCGACCCGTCGAGAGCACCCGCTCTACCACCTGCACATGAAGATCAGGTCGGGCGGCAAGCCGCCAAGCGCTCCGCGCGCTTCGGGCACAGGTGTCGCCAGGTTTCCCAAGCGACACTAGCTCCCGGGCCGCGCATGAGGGTCTCGTCAGTCCTGTGACCTGGCGGCGGCGACGAGGTAGCCCAGCACGGTGGCGTGGGCGTTGAGCGCGATGCCGGCCAGGCGTGCCGGGTAGTCCGGCGCGGTGTCGCCGAGAAGGCCCTCGCCAACGCGCGCCGCGCCGCTCGAGGTTCGCTGACGCTCACCGAGGCCGACGTCGGGGTCAAGCAACTGGTCCGCCGGCTCGATACAGCTTGGGAGGGTTGGCCGGTTGGCGGTGCCAGCCTCGCGAGCGGTGGGGACGGTGGATGGCGGACAGCGGGCCGGCAACGGATGGCAAGCGGCTTCGACTGGCGCGCCGCAGCGTCCAGCTCGGCCTGGTGGCGGCGCTGGTGGCGCTGCTCCCCTTGGTGCTGCTCGCGAGGTTGACGACGGCGCGAGCCCAGGATGCCGTGCGCGGTGAGGTCGCGGCGCGGCTGCGCCTGACCACGGCGCTGTCGGCCTCGCTGCTGGCCGAGCAGCTCGCGGGGTTCACCACGCTGGTGGAGGCCGATGCCACCAGGCCGCGGCTGGTACGTGCCGTGGCGGGCGGAGACCCGGCCCGGTTCGATGACGCCGAGATCGAGCGGCAGCTCGAAGCGCTGTTGGCGTCACGAGATGGGCTGGCAGGCTCGGGTCTGGTCGACCTCAACGGTGTCCTGCGGGGGATTCCGGGATCGCCGGAGCTGATCGGCAGGAACTTCAGCACCCGGGACTGGTACAAGGGGCTGGTCGCCGGCGGCGGGCGGACGTACGTCTCCGAGGCGTTCGAGTCGGCGCAGAAGGGCCATCCGCTGGTCGTCACGATCGCGACCTACGTCCGCGCCTCGAGTCCCCACCGGCGGGCGCCGGGCAGGCCGCTGGCGATCCTGGTCGCCGGCGTCCGCCTCGACGCCGTGCAGACCCTCGCCGACAGCGTCGCCGCCGTGCAGGGCGTCGACCTGTGGGCCGCCGACCAGCGTGGCAAGCTGCTGGCCGCGCCCGGGGGCCGCCCGCCCGGCCTCAACCCCGTCGCCGGGCAGCCCATCGGCAAGGTGGCGTCCTTCCCGGCTGGGCAGCTCGCCGACGTCGACCTTGCCGGGGAGGCCACGCTGGTGGTGCGGCAACAGGTCGCCCCGCTGGGGTGGACGGTGTTCGCCGCGGTCCCGCGCGCCGAGGCCTACGGCGGCGTCGACGCGATCCGCGCCACCATGCTGGCGGTCGCGATCCCGTTGGGCGTGATCGTCCTGTGCGGCATCCTCCTGCTGGTCCGGGTCCAGCGGCGCCAGTGGCGCGGCGAGGTCGCGCTCGGGGCCGCGCGCGACGAGGCCGACCGGGCGTCGAGGATGAAATCGGAGTTCCTGGCCAACATGAGCCACGAGATCCGCACGCCGATGAACGGCGTGGTGGGGATGACCGCGCTGCTGCTCGGCACCGAGCTCGACGACGAGCAGCGGGAGTACGCCGACACGGCGGCGCGCTCGGCCGAGGCGCTGCTCGCGGTGATCGACGACATCCTCGACTTCTCCAAGGTCGAAGCCGGGTGGCTCGAGCTGGAGCGAACCGAGCTCGAGGTCCGCTCGGTGGTCGAGGACGTGGCGCAGCTCCTCGCCGCGACCGCCGAGGGCAAGGGCGTCGCCCTGGTCAGCCAAGTCGACGCAGAGGTCCCGTCGGTGCTCCTCGGCGACCCCGCCCGGCTGCGCCAGGTACTCGTGAACCTGGCGGGCAACGCGGTGAAGTTCACCGACGCCGGCGAGGTGGTGCTGCGTGCCACGGCGGCCGGCCGCGACAACGGCAGGCTCGAGGTGGGCTTCGAGGTGCGCGACACCGGCATCGGCGTCGCGCCGGAGGCACAGGAGGCGCTGTTCGACGCGTTCTCGCAGGCGGACGCGTCCACCACCCGCCGCTTCGGTGGGACCGGCCTCGGCCTGGCCATCTCCCAGCGGCTGGTCGGGCTCATGGGCGGCCGCATCGCGGTCGACAGCCAGCCGGGCGCCGGGTCGACCTTCTCGTTCACGATCCCGTTCGAGCGAGCGCCCGGCGTGTCGGGCCAGCCGCCGGCGCCGCGCGAGGACCTCGCCGGGCTGCGGGTCCTGGTCGTCGACGACCACGAGACCAGCCGGGTGGTGCTCACCCGCACCCTGGAGGCATGGCGCCTGCGGCCCGAGGCCGTCGCCGGTGCCGACGAGGCGCTGCGCGTGCTGCAGCGCGCGGCGCGAACCGCCGACCCGTTCCTGCTGGCGCTGGTGGACCGCAACATGCCGGGCCGCGACGGCCTCGACCTGCTCAGGGAGGTCCGGGGGAACGCGACCCTGGCCGCGCTGCGGGTCGTGCTGCTGACCTCGTCGGCACGCCCGGGCGAGGCGGCGGAGGCGCGCGACGCCGGCAGCGACGCGCAGCTCACCAAGCCGGTCCGCCAGTCGCAGCTCTACGACGTGCTCGGCTCCGTCCTGGCCGAGGAGGCCGCGGGCAGGACGGCAGCCATCCCGCGGCCGAGCGGCCGGGAGGCGGCTGGAGACGGCGAGCACCGCGGCCGGGTGCTGCTGGCCGAGGACAACGAGGTGAACCAGCGCGTCGCGTGCCTGATGCTGCAGCGGCTGGGCTACGCCGTCGACGTGGTCGGTGACGGCCAGGCCGCCGTGGCGGCCGTGATGACCGGCCACTACGACGCGGTGCTGATGGACTGCCAGATGCCGGTCATGGACGGGTTCGAGGCGACCCTGGCGATCCGCCAGGCCGGGCCCGTGGACCCGCGGCTGCCGATCATCGCGCTGACCGCCTCGGCGCTGGAGAGCGACCGGCGGCGCTGCCTCGACGCGGGGATGGACGGCCACGTCGCCAAGCCGATCCGCTTCGACGAGCTCGCGGAGGTGCTGGAGCGGTTCCTCCGCAAGGTCCCGGCCGAACCTGGCGCCCCGCCCGGTTCGTAGCGCACGAGCAGCGGAGCGCCGGTGAGCTTGGTCACGGTCAGCGGTCCGGAGGGGTCGGCGTGACCGTGACGGCGATGCGGTGGACGTCGTTGTCGGCGTAGCCGCCGAGGTTCCATCGTGGCTGGGTGGGCTGCTGCCTGCCGGTCGCGTCCGCGGCGCGGCAGCACAGCTCGTAGTCGCCCGGTGCGGGCGGCTGCCACTCGTACGACCAGGCATGCCAGGCGTAGGGTGCGGGCGGGTCGGCCAGCTCGGCGGCGGCCCAGGTGCGGCCGCCGTCGGTCGAGACCTCGACCCGCACCACCGGGCCCCAGCCCGACCAGGCCCGCCCTTCGAGCCGGACGGGCGCGAGCGGCAGGAAGCGGTGGCGGGTGAGGAAGTCGGGGATGCCCGGCGGCAGCATCAGCGATCGCGGCACGATCCGGGTGACCGGCTCGCCTGGCTCGTCTGGTGCGTGGCGCCAGCGGTAGGCGCTGGCCTGCTGGTAGCCCTCGAACGGCTCGGCGCTCACGGTGATCCGCTCGAGCCACTTCACGCTGGTCATGCCGTACCAGCCGGGCACCAGCAGGCGCAGCGGGAAGCCGTGCTGGGGCGGCAGCGGCTGCCCGTTGACCGCCCAGGCGAGCAGCACCTCCTCCCGGAGTGCCTCGTCGAGCGCCAGGCTGCGCTGGTAGCGCTGCTCGACGCCGCCCTCGACGCCGCGGTCGAGCCCGCTGAACACCACCTCGACGGCGTCGCCGGCGACGCCAGCCTCCTGCAGCAGGGGGGCCAGCGGCGTGCCGGTCCATTCGGCGGTGCCGACCGCCTCGAGCAGCCAGGGCTGGCTGATCGCCCGGGGCGACAGCCGGGCGCGGCCGTTGCCGGCGCACTCCAGCGTCACCGGTCGGGTGACCGCCGGCCGGGCGCGCAGCTCCTCGAGCGTGAGCGTGCGGGGCCGCTCGACGCGGCCGTCGAGCAGCAGCCGCCAGCCGGCCTCCTCGACGGCCGGGATGTCGTAGTGGACCAGCAGGTAGTGCAGGCCGACCGGGGTGACCGGCCAGCGCAGCGCCTCCAGCGGCATGCCGTGGTTGCGCGTGGCGAGCTGCAGCTCCTCGCGGCTGATCTGGTCCGACGCGGTGGTGCCGGCGGGCACGCCAGCTGACTGGTCCATCGCCGGCCCCTTTCGGTCGACGCCGAGGAGGTCCTCGGGCAGCGACTCGCTGCCTCGTGCGGGGCCAGCGTACCGTGCAGCCGGCTTGGCTAGCGCCGCTCGACGCGGCGCTAGCCCTTGCCCTGCTGCCAGCTCTCGATCACCAGGTGGTCGGGTGGGTCGCCGCCCAGGCTGGTCAGCACCACCTCGGTCAGGTCGACGCGGAAGCGGTGGTCGGACACCTCGACCGCGGTGCCCGCGATCTTGGCGTCGCCCGCTGCCATCTCGGCGTCGTTGGTTGCGCTGTGGAGCGCCAGCCGTGGGTCGCGGCGCAGGTCCAGCGCCTTGCGCGAGCCGGACATCGTGCCGAGCCAGAGCTCACCGTCGGAGAACGACGCCTCCATGCCACTGATCCGTGGCGACCCGTCCTTGCGCAGGGTCGCCATGGTCTTGTGCTTGTACGCCTCGAAGCGGGCGCGCACCGCACGGACGCCGAAGCCCTTGCCTCTGCAATCGCCCGCAACTGGAATGCCATGCACCAGATAATTAATCGCAGCATCTCGTGCGGTTGGTTGCAACTCGATGCAGTTGCATTGGTAGACTGGTGGCATGGCGACCACCACGCAGACGGCGATCGAGCTGCTGCGCTCCCGGGGCATGCGCATGACCCCGCAGCGCATCGCGATCGTCGAGGAGATCATGGGCACCTCCGGGTACCTGCTGCCGTCGAACGTGATCGACCACGTCCAGGCGCGGGTGCCCGGCGTCAGCGCCTCCACCGTCTACCGGACGCTGGAACGGCTGGAGGAGCTCGGCGCGCTCGCGCACGTGCACCTCGAGCACGGCCTCGGCTACCACCAGGTGAGCAGCGACACCCATGCCCACCTGACCTGCAGCGCCTGCGGCAAGGAGCAGGAGGTGTCCCAGGCCGTGCTGCAGCAGCTCGAACGCTCGGTCGAGGGCGAGCACGGCTTCCGCCCCGACTTCACCCACCACCCGATCTCGGGGCTGTGCACCAGCTGCCTGGCGGGACAGCGCTCCTCCGCCTGATCCGCGGCGCCTTTCCAGGTTCTGGCGTCGCAATTGGTCAACCGAGCACGGCGCCTGCCGATGAGACGGCATGCGAACGAAAGCCTGGTGGGTTTACCTGGCGGCCGGGATCGCCGCCGTCGTCGGCTGCCTGGCCCTGCCCCACAACTGGTGGCAGACGGCCGCGACCCTCGCTATCGAGCTGTGCACCGTGGCCGCGCTGCTCGTCGGGGTCTGGCTGCACCGGCCACGACGCCCGGCGCTGTGGGTGGTGCTGGCCGCCGGGCTGCTGTTCGTCACCGCAGGCGACCTCGTCTACGCGCTGTACGACCGGGTGCTCCATGCCGCCACCCCGTTCCCGTCGCTGGCGGACGCCGCCTACCTCGCCGGCTGCCCGCTGATCGGCCTCGGCATGGTCCTGCTGGTGCGCGCCCGCACGGCCGGCAAGGACCGGGTCGCCTGGATCGACGCAACCATCGTCGCCAGCGGCTTCGGCCTGTTGTCCTGGGTCTTCCTGATGGAGCCGACCGCCAGCAGCGGCGACCTCACCTGGCTCGGCCGGCTGGTCGCGCTCGCCTACCCGGTCTGGGACGTGCTGTTCCTGGCGCTGGTGGTGCGGCTCCTGGCTGGGCTGGGCGCGCGCCTCGGCGTCCTGCGCCTGCTCGCCGGCGCGATCGTGCTGTGGCTCGTCTACGACACCATCTACGCCCTGCTGCTGCAGTACGGCAGCTACGTGCAGGGGAGCCTGGTCGACGTGATCTGGTTGCTCGGCTTCGTCTTGTTCGGCGCCGCCGGGCTGCACCCGTCCATGGCGGAGCTGACGCAGCCGGTGGCCGAGCCGACCAGGCGGCTGAGCTGGCGGCGGCTGGTGCTGCTCGCCGGCGCCTCCCTGATCGCCCCGGTGCTGCTGGTGTCGCAGAGCGTGCTGGCGCGTCACAAGATCGACGGGATCGCCATCGGCAGCGCCTCGATGCTGCTGTTCCTGCTGGTGGTGCTGCGCATCGTCGGACTGGTCCGGCAGGTGGAGGAGCAGGCCGAGCAACTGGCCAGCCTGGCGCAGCACGACGCGCTGACCGGCATCCCCAACCGCCGCGCCTGGGACGGCGAGCTGCCGGTGGCGATGGACCGCGCGCGGCGCGACGGCGTGCCGCTCTCGGTGGCGCTGCTCGACCTCGACCACTTCAAGGACTTCAACGACGGCCACGGCCACCAGGCCGGCGACCGCCTGCTCAAGAGCGCCACCGCGGCCTGGGCGGCGACCCTGCGCGGCACCGACCTGCTGTGCCGCTACGGCGGGGAGGAGTTCGCCCTGCTCCTGCCGGACGCCACCGCGGAGCAGGCCGCCGAGGTGGTCCAGCGGATGCGCGCGGTCTCGCCCCAGGAGCAGACCTTCTCCGCCGGCCTGGCCTGCTGGGACGGCCAGGAGATCTCCGACGAGCTGGTCGCCCGCGCCGACCGCGCCCTGTACGCCGCCAAGGCGGCAGGCCGTGACCGCATCGTCGATGGTGACGCCATGTCGTCCCTGCTCGCGCCTCGGGCAGGCTTGGCGTGATCCACGGTGCCAAGGGCGGGTCCGCCTCCCCGTGGTCCGGGGACGTGCCAAGCTAGGAGGCATGAGCGAGCGGGAGCGGCACGAGGCCGGGGGGCGGCTGGTGGTCTGCGGTACCCCGATCGGCAACCTCGGGGACGCGCCGCCGCGCCTGGCCAGCGCCCTGGCCGAGGCGGACGTGGTGGCCTGCGAGGACACCAGGGAGGCGGCCAAGCTGCTCAACCACCTCGGCGTGCACGCCCGCACGGTCAGCTACCACGAGGGCAACGAGCGCGCCCGCGCCGCCGCGCTGGCCGAGGAGGTCGCGGCCGGCCGGCGGGTGGCGCTGATCAGCGACGCCGGCATGCCGGGCATCTCCGACCCCGGCCACGACCTGATCCAGGCGTGCGTGGCCCGCGGCCTGCCGGTCGAGGTGGTGCCTGGCCCCAGCGCGGTGCTGGCCGCCCTGGTGCTCAGCGGCCTGCCCACCGACCGCTTCTGCTTCGAGGGCTTCCTGCCCCGCAAGGCGGGGCCGCGCGAGCGGCGCCTGGCGGAGCTGGCCGGCGAGCCCCGCACGATGGTCTTCTTCGAGGCGCCCCACCGGGTGCTCGCGACCCTGGCCGCCATGGCCGGGGCGTTCGGGCCGCAGCGGCCGGCCGCGATCACCCGCGAGCTGACCAAGCTCCACGAGCAGGTGCTCCGCGGCACCGTCGCCGAGCTGCGCGAGCGCCTCGCCGCCCAGGGTCCGAGGGGCGAGCTCACCGTGGTGGTCGCCGGCGCCCCCGAGCCGGCCGGTCCGGACTCCGCCGCGCTCGCCGCCGAGGTCGCCCGCCTGGTCGCCGATGGCAGCAGCACGCGCGACGCGGTCGGCGCGGTGGCCCGCGCCAGTGGCGCCCCGCGCCGGGCGGTGTACCAGGCGGTGCTCGACGCCCGTGCCGGCGGCGCCAAGGACGGCTGACCGGCTCGATAGCTTCGAGGGGCCCGGGCGACGCGGCGGGATGAACGTGGTGGACGCTCATTGCCCTGATTGGCTAGCCTCCAGAGCCTTGACACCACCCTGGGGGCCGTGACGCTGCCGTGAAGGACACCACCTACATCACCACGCCGATCTACTACATCAACGACGAGCCGCACATCGGGCACGCCTACACCACCGTGGCCGCCGACGTGCTCGCCCGCTGGCGGCGCGCCCACGGTGAGCGGGTGTTCTTCCTCACCGGGACCGACGAGCACGGCCAGAAGGTCGCCCGTGCGGCCGAGGCCAGGGGCCTCGAGCCGAAGGCGTGGACCGACCAGATCGTGGAGCGCTGGAAGGCGGCCTGGGCCTCGCTCGAGATCGGCTACGACGACTTCATCCGCACCACCGAGAAGCGCCACGAGGTGCCGGTGCAGCACCTCTGGCAGCGCCTCTACGAGCAGGGCGACGTCTACCTCGACGCCTACGAGGGCCTCTACTGCGTCGCCTGCGAGCAGTTCTACGCGCCGGAGGAGCTGGTCGACGGGAACTGCCCGATCCACGGGACGCCGGTGGACATGGTGCGCGAGGAGAACTACTTCTTCCGCCTCTCCAAGTACGCCGACCAGCTGCTGGAGCTGTACCGGGAGCACCCGGAGTTCGTGCGCCCCGAGGCGCGGCTGCACGAGGTCCGCTCCTTCGTCGAGCAGGGGCTGCAGGACCTGTCGATCTCGCGTTCCAGCTTCGAGTGGGGCGTCCCCGTCCCCTGGGACCCCTCGCACGTCATCTACGTCTGGATCGACGCACTGCAGAACTACACCACCGCCGCCGGCTGGGACGCCGACATGGAGCGCTTCGAACGCGTCTGGCCGGCCGACTACCACTTCGTCGGCAAGGACATCCTCCGCTTCCACGCGGTCATCTGGCCGGCCATCCTGATGGCCGCCGGCCTGCCGGTGCCGCGCACCGTCCAGGCCCACGGGTGGCTGCTGGTGGGCGGGGAGAAGATGAGCAAGACCAAGCTCACCGGGATCGCCCCGGAGGACCTGGTGCGGCCGTTCGGCTCGGACGCCTTCCGCTACTTCTTCCAGCGCGAGGTCGCCTTCGGCCAGGACGGCAACTTCTCCTGGGAGGCGATGGTCGAGCGCTACAACGCCGACCTGGCCAACGGCCTCGGCAACCTGGCCAGCCGGGTGACCGCGATGGTGGAGCGCTACCGGGACGGGGCGCTGCCCGGCGCCGGCGAGCCCGGCCCGGCCGAAGAGGCGGTGCGGCGGGCGGCCGAGGGCGCCTACGCCGACGCTCACGCCGCCATCGACGGCGAGCTCGCCTTCGAGCGCGCCCTTGCCGCCATTTGGCGCCTGGTCGCCAGCGCCAACGGCTACCTCTCCGAGCGCAAGCCGTGGGACCTGGCCAAGGCCGGCGACGACCGCGCGCTCGACACCGTGCTCTACACCGGCGCGGAGGCGCTGCGCATCATCGCCCTGCTCGCCTCGCCGTGGCTGACCAAGGCGGCGCCGCGCATCTGGGCGGCGGTGGGGGCGCCGGGCGAGCTGCGCGAGGCCAGGCTGCCCGAGGCGCTTGGCTGGGGCGGGCTGCCCGCGGGGGCGCGGGTGGAGCGGCTCGGCGGGCTGTTCCCGCGGCTGGACGCGGAGGGCCGGCCCGCCGGCGGGCCGGCCGGGCGACGGGCGGCGGGCCGATCGTGACCCAGGCGGCCCAGCCGGTCGAGGTGGCCGAGTACGACCCGGTCTGGCCGCGCCGCTTCGTCGAGGAGCGCGAGCGCATCGCCGCCGCGCTCGGCGACGGCGACGTGGTGATCGAGCACATCGGCTCCACCGCGGTGCCAGGGCTGCCAGCCAAGCCGGTGATCGACATCCTGGTCGGGGTCGACGACATCGAGCGCTCGGGGCAGGCGGTCGCCGCCCTGATCGGCCTCGGCTACAGCTACGCGCCCGAGGTCGAGACCGACGTGCCCGACCAGCGCTACTTCTACAAGGGCTCGCCCCACACCCACCACGTCCACATGGTGGAGCGCTCCAGCCGCATGTTCGACGAGCACCTGCTGTTCCGCGACTACCTGCGCGCCCACCCGGAGGCCGCCGACGAGTACGCCAGGCTCAAGCGCGGCCTCGCCGCCCGCTTCCGCGACGACCGGGCCTCCTACACCCGCGGCAAGAAGACCTTCTTCGACACGGTGGTCGCCGCCGCCCGCCGGGCACGCGCCGCCGGCGCCCCGCCGCACTGACCCTGGGCGCTGCCGTCAGGCGTGCACCGGGGGGCGGCGGTCGACCCAGGGTGCGGCCGCCTCGAGCTGGGCGGCCACCCGCAGCAGCAGGTCCTCGCGGCCGTAGGCGGCCACCAGCTGCACGCCGAGCGGCAGGCCCGTGGCCGTCCAGCCGAGCGGCAGGCTGACCGCCGGCTGGCCGGTGATGTTGAACGGGATGGTGAACGCGACCAGCGCGCTGGAGCGGAAGACCGCCTGCAACGGGTTCTCGGGCGGGGAGGTGAACTGGCCGAGGATCGGCGGCGGCTCGGCGATCGTCGGGGTGAGCAGCAGGTCCCAGCCCTCCGCCCACCAGGACTGCACCGCGGCCGAGTAGCGGTGCAGCGCCCACAGGCCTGCCAGGTACTGGGTGGCGCTCACCTGCCTGCCCATCTCCGCCACCGCCCAGGTCGAGACCTCCACGTCGTCCGCGGTCAGCGGACGGCCCAGCCAGCGCCCCCAGTAGTCGAGCTCCGCGGCCGTCCAGGTGCCGTAGCACGGCAGGAACGCGGTGACCAGCTCAGGGTCGGCAAGCGCCGCCGGGTGGGCCTGCTCGACGCGGTGCCCGACCGACTCCAGCAGGCGCCCGGCCGCCTCGGCCGCCGCCGCGCACTCCGGGTCGGTCGGCGTGGCCCCGTCGGGCGCGGTGGTCAGCACGCCCACCCGCAGCGCCCCCGGCGAGGCGCCGACCTCCTGCAGGTACGGCCGCGCCGGGGGCGGCGGGGTGTGCAGGTCGCCGGGGCAGGGGCCCGCGACCGCGTCGAGCACCGCCGCGGTGTCGCGCACCGAGCGGGACACCGCCAGGCTGGACACCATCCCGCCCCAGGCCTCGGCGAGGTCCGGCCACAGCGGCACGCGGCCGCGGGACGGCTTCAGGCCGACGAGGCCGCACTCGCTCGCCGGGATGCGGATCGAGCCACCGCCGTCGGACGCGCTGGCCAGCGGCACCAGGCCGGCGGCGACGGCCGCCCCGGAGCCGCCGCTCGACCCGCCGGCGGAGCGGCTGGTGTCCCAGGGGTTGCGGGTCGGGCCGTAGGCCTCCGCCTCCGTCGTCGGCAGCAGCCCCAGCTCCGAGGTGCTGGTCTTGCCGAGCCAGACCAGCCCGGCGGCGCGGAAGCGCCTGGTCAGCTCCGCGTCGTGGTCGGCGACGTAGCCGGCCTGGCGCGCCGCCTTGACGCCGGCGTGGTACGGCTCGCCGGCCGTGAGCGTCGCCAGGTCCTTGAGCAGGAACGGCACACCGCGAAAGGGCCCGTCGGGCAGGTCGCCCGCGGCGGCCTCGCGGGCACGCTCGAACAGCGGCGTGACCACCGCGTTGAGCGTGCCGTCGAGCCGCTCGACGCGCGCGATCGCCGCGTCGACCAGCTCCAGCGGACTGGCCTGGCCGCTGCGGACCAGCTCGGCCTGGGCGGTGGCGTCGAGGAAGGCCGTATCGCTTGGCATGCATCACCTTCTGTTCCCGGGGCTCGGAGCGGGACGACGATCCTGCCCGGCGCCCGCCTTGCTGTCCAGCTATCCTCGTGGCGCCATGCTGGTCGACACCCACTGCCACCTCCACCTGCTCGACGGGTCGGCGGACGAGCTGCTGGCGCAGGCCCGCTCCGAAGGCGTCGCCCGCCTGGTCGACGTCGGCATCGACCTGCCGTCCAGCCGCCAAGCGGCCGACGACGCCGCCAGGCTGGCGCCGCTGTCGGCCACCGCCGGCGTGCACCCGCACGACGCCTCCCAGGTCAGCGGCGCCGTGCTCGACGAGTTGCGGCGGCTGCTCGAGCGCGAGGAGGTGGTGGCCGCCGGTGAGACCGGCCTGGACTACTACCGCGACCGCTCGCCGCGGGACCAGCAGCGCGCCGCCTTCGCGGCCCACGTCCGCCTCGCCCGCGAGCTCGACAAGGCGCTGGTGGTGCACTGCCGCGACGCCTTCGAGGACGTGGTCGGCGTGCTGGAGACGACCGGGCCGCCGCAGCGGGTGGTGTTCCACTGCTTCACCGGCGACGCCGAGCAGGCCGCGCGCGTGGTCGACGCCGGCTGGCTGGTCTCCTTCTCCGGCACCGTCACCTTCCGCAACGCGCCGGGCCAACGCGAGGCGTGCGCGGCGGTGCCGCTCGACCGCATGGTGCTCGAGACCGACAGCCCGTTCCTGACCCCGCATCCGTACCGTGGCGAGCCCAACCGGCCGGGCAGGGTTGCGGTCACCGCCGCCACCGTCGCGGCCGTGCACGGCGTCACGGTCGAGGAGGTCGCCAGGGTCACCAGCGCTACCGCCAGCCACGCCTTCCGGCTGCCGCCGCTGGACGGCTGAGCGGGCATGGGCGCGCAGGCGCTGCTGACGCCGCCGCGGATCAACGCCCTGCTGGCGGCGCACGGGCTGCGCCCGCTGCGCTCGCTGGGGCAGAACTACCTGGCCGACCCGAACACCGCCCGCAAGGTGGTGCGCCTGGCCGGGGTCGAGGCGGGGGAGACCGTGCTCGAGGTCGGCCCCGGGCTCGGCAGCCTGACCCTGGCGCTGCGTGCCGCCGGCGTGCGGGTGGCGGCGGTCGAGGCCGACGAGCGCCTCATCCCCGCGCTCGCCGAGGTGCTCGGCGACGACCCTGGCGTGACCGTGCTGGTCGCCGACGCACTCCGCGCCGAGCTCGGCGCGTTCGCCCCCGACGCGCGCCGGCTGGTGGCCAACCTCCCCTACGGCATCGCGACGCCGCTGGTGCTGCGCGTGCTCGCGGAGCTGCCGGCGCTGCTGCACCTGACCGTGATGGTGCAGCGGGAGGTGGGCGAGCGGCTCGCCGCCCCGCCGGCCAGCCCCGCCTACGGCGCGCCGAGCGCGAAGCTGGCCGCCCTGGCCGAGGCGCGCGTGCTCGCGCCGGTGAGCCGCCACGTGTTCATCCCCGAGCCGCACGTCGACTCGGTGCTGGTCGGCGTGACCCGCCGGCCGCACCCCGCCCTTGCCGGCATCGGCTACGCGGAGGTCGCCCGGGTGGTCGACGCCGCCTTCTCGCAGCGCCGCAAGACCCTGCGCAACGCCCTGCGCACCCTCGGCCTCGGCGCCGCCGAGGTCGAGGCCCTCGGCCGCGCCGCCGGTGTCGACCTCGGCCTGCGCGCCGAGCGCCTCGACGTGCCCGCCTTCGCCGCCCTGGCGCGCCACGTCGACCCGGCTTCCAGACGGCGTTAGTGTGGCTGGGCTGGCCACGGTCTCTGACCAGGTTCGATCAGGCAGTTCGCGTGGAATGCCTGTTGCTACCGGCGCGGAGGCGTGGCTACCATGCCAAGCCCTCTGGGCTCGACGATGCGGTCGACGGCCGTTGGAGGAGGAGCCTGTTGTCCCAGCCGACCGGGGCGCCGACCCGCCTGAACGTGCGCGCAGCCGCCAAGATCAACCTCGCCCTGCTGGTGGGACCGACCCGGGACGACGGCTACCACGAGGTGGCCACGATCATGCAGGCGGTCGGGCTGTGGGACGAGATGGAGGTCCTGCTCACCGCCGAGGGCCTCGGGCTCGAGGTCGAGGGCGAGGCGCTGCCGCCCGACGAGAGCAACCTGGTGCTGGTCGCCGCCAGGGAGCTCGCGCGCCGCTCGCGCGACCTGCCTGGCGCCCGCTTCCGGCTGCGCAAGGGCATCCCGGTGGCGTCCGGGCTGGGCGGCGGCAGCGCCGACGGGGCTGCCGCCCTGCTCGCCCTCGACCGCCTCTGGGGGCTGCGCCTGCCGGCTGTCAACCTGTTCACCATGGCGGCCGAGGTCGGCGCGGACGTGCCGTTCTGCCTCAACGGTGGCAGCCGGCTCGGGAGCGGCCGCGGCGACCGCCTGACCGATATCCCGGTGAAGGGGTCGCTCTGGTGGGTGATCGGCATCGACGCCGAGGAGCTGGCCACCGACTCGGTCTACCGGCGCTTCGACGAGCTGGGGCTGGCCCGCCCGCTCGAGGACCGCTGGCCGGACGCGCTGCTCGCCGCCCTGGCAGGGGGCGAGCTGGTGCAACTCGGCGCACTGCTCGCCAACGACCTGGAGCCGGCCGCGTTCGACCTGCTGCCGTGCCTGGCGACCGGCAAGCAGCGGCTGCTCGAGGCCGGCGCGCTCGGCGCGGTGATGAGCGGCAGCGGCCCCACCCTGCTCGGCCTGTGCCGCGACGAGGAGCACGCCGGCAAGGTCGCCCGCGCGGTCCACCCGGCGTTCGCGCGGGTCGAGATCGCCCGCAGCCCGGTGCCCGGGGTCACGTTCGGCTGAGCAGTGGTCCGCGATCATCCCGAAGCGGACGCCAGGGGGGTCCGATACGATGCCAGCCGAGCACAGTGGGCGGTGGTGTAATGGCAGCACGGCAGCCTTTGGAGCTGTCAGGTCGAGGTTCGAGTCCTCGCCGCCCAGCGGATCGCCGACCTGAGGAGCGGGGGGAGAAATGAGCCTCAGCGTTGTGGTGCTGGCGGCGGGGGAGGGCAAGCGCTTCCACTCCTCGACGCCGAAGCCGCTGCACAAGGTGGCAGGGCGGGCGCTGCTGTGGCACGTGCTCGCGGCGGCGGCGGGGCTGCGGGCCGACAGCACCGTGGTGGTGGTCGGGCGCGGCAGCGACGAGGTGCGCGAGGCGGTGGAGGGCTTCAGCCTCGGGCCGGTCGCCTTCGCCGTCCAGCGCGAGCTGCGCGGCACCGGCGACGCCGTGGCGGCCGCCCTGCCGGTGCTGCCGGCAGAGGGCGACGTGCTGGTCCTCTACGGCGACGCGCCGCTGCTCACCCTGGCCACGCTGGAGCAGCTGCTGGCGACCCACCGCGAGCTCGGCGCTGACGCCACCTTCCTGACCTGCAAGATGCGCGACCCGACGGGCTACGGGCGCGTCCTGCGGGCCGCGGACGGCGCGCTGCTCGGCGTGGTCGAGCAGCGCGACGCCACCGTGGAGCAGCGCGCCATCGACGAGGTCAACGCCGGCCTGTACGTGTTCCGGCGCGGCGTCCTCGACGGCCTCGCCAAGCTGGAGGCCGACAACGACCAGGGCGAGTGCTACCTGCCCGACCTGGTGCCGCTGGTGCTCGCGGCCGGCGGGAGGGTCGCCACCTGCCGCGGCGCCGAGGACGAGGTCCGCGGGGTCAACGACCGCGTCGAGCTCGCCGCGGCCGGCGCGGCGCTGCGCCGCCGCATGCTCGAGGCGCTGATGACCGCCGGGGTGACCGTGGTCGACCCGGCCACCACCTACGTGGACGTCGACGTGGAGGTGGGGCAGGACACGGTGCTCGCGCCGCTCACCTTCCTCGAGGCGGGGACCCGCGTCGGCGCCCGTTGCAGCATCGGCCCGAACGTCCGCCTCAGCGACTGCACCGTCGACGACGGGGCGCAGGTCACCCAGGCGGTCGCCGTGCGGGCGCACGTCGGCGCCGGCGCGCTGGTGGGCCCGTTCGCCTACCTGCGTCCCGGTGCCGACCTGGCCCCCGGCAGCAAGGTCGGCACCTACGTGGAGGTGAAGCAGTCCCGCGTCGGCCCCGGCTCCAAGGTGCCGCACCTGACCTACGTCGGCGACGCCGACATCGGCGCCGGGGTGAACGTCGGCGCCGGCACCGTGTTCGTCAACTACGACGGCGTCGCCAAGCACCACATCACCGTCGGGGACGGCGCCTTCATCGGATCGGATACCATGCTGGTGGCCCCGCTGGAAGTCGGACAGGGGGCGCAGACCGCCGCCGGCTCCACCATCACCAGGGACGTGCCGGCCGATGCGCTCGCCATCGAGCGGGCCGAGCAGCGCACGGTCGAGGGGTACGGCGCCCGGCGGCGGCAGCGGAAGCTGCAGGCGCAGGGGCGCGCCGCGGAGGACCAAGCGAAGCCGATCGACCCTCCGTCGAGCCGGGAGGCGGGCAGTGAGTGAGGGCGGGACCCCCAAGATGGTCGAGACTCTCGGCCGCAGGCACCTGATGCTGTTCTCGGGCCGGGCCAACCGGCCGCTGGCCCACGAGGTGGCCGCCAAGCTCGGCATCGAATGCGGCTCGGTCGACCTGCGCGACTTCGCCAACGGCGAGATCTACGCGCGCTTCCAGGAGAGCGTCAGGGGCACCGACGCCTTCGTCATCCAGACCCACGCCGAGCCGGTCAACGAGCGCATCATGGAGCAGCTCATCATGATCGACGCGCTCAAGCGCGCCTCGGCCAAGCGCATCAGCGCGGTGGTGCCCTTCTACGGCTACGCCCGTCAGGACCGCAAGGGGCGCTCGCGCGAGCCGATCACCGCCCGCCTGACCGCCGACCTGTTCCAGGCCGCGGGGGCCAACCGGATCATCACCATGGACCTGCACTCCGGGCAGATCCAGGGCTTCTTCGACGGTCCGGTCGACCACCTCACCGCCCTGCCCCCGCTGGCCGACTACATCCGCTCGAGCTACCACGGCGAGCTGGTGATCGTGGCACCCGACGCCGGGCGGGTGAAGACCGCCGAGAAGTTCGCGGCGGTGCTCCACAGCTCGCTCGCCTTCCTGCACAAGCGCCGCAGCCGCGAGACGCCCAACCAGGTCCACATGCGCGAGGTGGTCGGCGAGGTCGACGGCCGCCACTGCGTGATCGTCGACGACATGATCGACACCGCCGGCACGGTGGTGCAGGGCGCCGAGGTGCTGCTCGCCCAGGGCGCCGAGCGCGTCACCGCCGCGGCCACCCACGGTGTCTTCTCCGGCCCGGCGATCGACCGCCTCAAGAACGCCCCCATCGACGAGGTCGTGGTCACCAACACGCTGCCCCTGCCTGAGGAGAAGCGGCTCGACAAGATCGTGGTCCTGTCGATCGCCGCCATCCTGGCCGACGCCATCCGCGCGGTCTTCGAGGACGCCAGCGTCTCCGAGCTGTTCAACGACCAGAACCAGCTCTGACCCGCCCGCCGGGATCCTCCGGACGGGCCATTGGTCGCGCCAGTGGGGCGGCGGCAGAATGGCCGGATGCCCCGCAGGCAGGGCGACCACGGGCTCGGCAGCGACTTGCGACAGTGGTGCTAGCTTCATGGCATGGACCTGCCCGTGATGCCGCACGTGCGGCCGATGCTGGCCAAGTCGGTGTCGATCCTGCCCTCGGGCATGATCTACGAGCCGAAATGGGACGGCTTCCGCACCATCGTCTTCCGTGACGGCGACGAGGTCGAGCTGGGCAGCCGCAACGAGCGCCCGATGACCCGCTACCTCCCAGAGATCGTCGAGGCGGCGCGCGCCCAGCTCCCGCCGCGCTGCGTGGTCGACGGCGAGGTGGTGGTGCGCCAGGGCGAGCGGCTCGACTTCGAGGCGCTGCAGCAGCGCATCCACCCGGCCGCCACGCGGGTGAACCTGCTGGCCCGCGAGACGCCGGCCTCGTTCATCGCCTTCGACCTGCTCGCCCTTGGCGACGACTCCCTGATGGAGCGTCCTTTCGCCGAGCGCCGGGCCGCCCTCGCCGAGGCGGTCGCCGGCGTCGAGCCGCCGATCCACCTCACCGTGTCGACCGACTCCGAGCGGCTTGCCCAGCGCTGGTTCCGGGTGTTCGAGGGCGCCGGCCTCGACGGCGTCATCGCCAAGCCGCGCGACGTGCACTACCTGCCCGACCAGCGGGTCATGTTCAAGGTCAAGCACGAGCGCACCGCCGACTGCGTGGTGGCCGGGTTCCGCTGGCACAAGAAGGGGCCGGTGGTCGGCTCCCTGCTGCTCGGCATCTACGACGGTGACCGGCTGCAGCACGTCGGCGTCTCCGCCTCGTTCCCGATGGAGCGCCGCCGCGAGCTGCTCGACGAGCTCGCCCCCTACCGGCTCGAGGCCGGCGACCCGCACCCCTGGCTCGGCGGCTACGGCGCCCAGCGGATCCCCGGAGGCCAGCCGTCGCGCTGGAACGCCAAGAAGGACCTGTCCTGGGAGCCGCTTGCCCCCAAGCTGGTGGTGGAGGTGGCCTACGACCATATGGAGGGTCGCCGCTTCCGCCACACCGCCCAGTTCCGGCGCTGGCGCCCGGACCGCACCCCGGAGTCCTGCACCTACGAGCAGCTCGAGCAGCCGCTGCTGTTCGACCTGAGCCGGGTGCTGGCCGGCGACACCGGCGAGCAGCCGCCGGCCACGCCCTGAGCCCCGGCCTGGAGGGGGCTGAGGACGCGCGAGTCGGCGGCACGCGCCCTCAGCGCCCGTCTCACTCGGCCGCGCTCAGCGCACCAGCTCGAAGCGGAGCAGCTCCTCCCGGTCCGCGCCGCCCGAGACGGTGATGGCCAGCACCGGCCCGACCCCTTGCACGTAGTACTTGTGCTCGACCACCTCCGGCTCGAGCGGGGTGAAGTCCTTGGTCAGCAGCGCGTGGTCGAAGGGGCCGTTGGGCACCTTGCCCTTGCCGTCGACGCTGAGCACCGTGGCCTTGTCCTCGGCCTCGCCCTTGAGGTACTCCTGCCGGTAGGCCATGCCGGGGCTCGGCTTGGCGGGCACCGCGACGCCCGGCTGGGCGCCCTTGACCCCAGCCTCCCACGACCCCTCGGTCGTCTTCACCTTGCCGTTCTCGAACTCCTTGGTGTCCTCGCCCAGGTACCAGACGTTGCCGTCGGCGTCCTGGGCGTACCAGTCGTAGGTGTCCTCCGCCACCTGGCCGTCCTCGGTCAGGACGTCGTGGACGACCCTGGCCTCGATGCCCATGATGTTCCTGGTCTTGTCGGTGACGGTGATGTTGACGCGCTTGTCGGCGCCGTGGCCGTCGGTCTCGCGGAAGGTCCAGTGGTTGCCTGGCCTCATCGGCCAGTAGGGGTTGTCGATCTGGCTGGTGAAGGTCGACGGGTCGAGGTGCACGGGCTCGCTGCCGCGGGGGATCGCGACGGTCTTCGAGCGCGCGTCCACGGGAGCCTGCTCGGCGCCGCCGACGCTCGGCGTCGGCGCCTTGGAGCCGCCGCCGCACCCGGACACGGCGGCGGCGATGAGCAGGGTCATGAGGGCAAGGCTTGCACGGCGCACAAGGCCTCCTTACTGGGTGGAACTGGCGGAACTGGGGGGGACCGTAAGGGGGTACGGCTCGCGGCACCGTATGCACCAGGGATGAGATGCTGATGAGAGGCAGCGAGGCTGGTGTGCATTGCGCTTTCACGTGGGGTGTCTAGGCTTGTGACACACCCGGTCCTGTTGTCCGGATTGCGCGAAACCGAACGGGGGGAGGGATCGTGCGCGCGCTGGTCGTTGAGGACGAGCTGAAGATGGCGGCGCTGGTGCGGCGGGGTCTGGTCGAGGAGGGCTACGCCGCCGACGTCGCCCGGACGGGGGAGGACGCCCTCTGGATGGCGCAGGCGACGCCCTACGACGCCATCGTCCTGGACGTGATGCTGCCCGACCTCGACGGCTTCGACCTCTGCCGCGAGCTGCGCGAGAACGGCGTCTGGTCCCCCGTGCTGATGCTGACCGCACGTGACGGCGTCGAGGACCGTGTCGCCGGCCTCGACAGCGGCGCCGACGACTACCTGACCAAGCCGTTCTCCTTCGCCGAGCTGCTCGCCCGGCTGCGGGCGCTGACCCGGCGGGGACCGGCCGAGCGTCCCACCGTGCTGGCGGTGGGGCCGCTGCGGCTGGACCCGGCGACGCGGCAGGTGTGGCGCGGCGGCACCGAGGTGGAGCTGTCGGCCAAGGAGTTCGCGCTGCTCGAGACGTTCATGCGCCGGCCAGGCCAGGTCCTCTCCCGCCTCGACCTGCTCGACCACGCCTGGGACTACGGCTACGAGAACCGCTCCAACGTGGTCGACGTCTACGTCCGCTACCTGCGGGCGAAGATCGACCGCCCGTTCGGGCGCCACTCGATCGAGACGGTCAGGGGAGCCGGCTACCGGCTGCGCCAGGACGGCGGCGGATGAGGGCCCCACGGGTGCTGGCACGCCTGCCGATCCGCCTGCGGCTGCTGCTCACCTTCGTGGCGGTGATGACCGCGGTCCTCTCCGCCACCGGGCTGTTCCTCTACGCGCGTGTCGGCGCGGCGCTCGACCGCACCATCGACCAGAGCCTGCGGGCCCGCGCCGGCGACGTCGTCGCCCTGGTCCGCCAGGCCGGCCCCGGGCCGTGGGACCAGGGGCGCAACCGGCTCGACCAGCAGGGGCAGAACCTCGTGCAGGTGCTCGACGAGGGCGGCACGGTGGTCGACAGCCCGCCCCAGATCGGCGCCTACCGCCTGCTCGACGAGGCCGAGGCGGCCCGCGCGGCCAGCACCACGGTGGTGGTCCCGCAGCGCCGGCTCCCCGGCTCGGACGACCCTGCGAGGCTGCTGGCGACGCCAGTGGTGGCACGAGGTGGGCAGCGCTTCGTGGTGGTGGTCGGCACCTCCTTGGAAGTGCGTGGGGACGCGCTCGAGAGCCTGGTGACGCAGCTCCTCATCGGCGGGCCGCTGGCGCTGCTGCTGTCGTCGCTGGCCGCCTACGGACTGGCGACGGCGGCGCTGCGGCCGGTGGAGTCGATGCGCCGCGAGGCGGAGGCGGTCTCGGCCGCCGAGCCCGGTCGGCGGCTGCCGCTGCCGCCCGCGCGCGACGAGGTGGCCCGGCTCGGGGCGACGCTCAACACCATGCTCGGGCGCTTGGAGACGGCGCTCGCCCGCGAGCGGCGCTTCGTCTCCGACGCCAGCCATGAGCTGCGCACCCCGCTGGCGGCGCTGCGGACCGAGCTGGAGCTGGCGCTGTGGCGCAAGCGCACGCCCGAAGAGCTCGAGCAGGCGCTGCGCTCGGCGGCGGAGGAGACCGAGCGGCTCTCCCACCTCGCCGAGGACCTGCTGGTTCTGGCGCGTTCCGAGAATGGCGTGCTGCCGGTGCAGCGGCAGCAGCTGGAGGCGGTCGAGCTGCTCGCCGACGTGCAGGCGCGCTACGGCCGGCGCGCCGCCATGGCCGGCCGCCGCCTCGAGGTCCGCAGCGACGACCGGCTGGTGCTGTTCGTCGACCGCCTGCGCGCCGAGCAGGCGCTCGGGAACCTGGTCGAGAACGCCCTGCGGCACGGCCGCGGCCACATCACGGTGCGGGCGGCCCGCGGCGACGGCCGGGTCGAGCTGCGCGTCCGCGACCAGGGTCCGGGGTTCTCACCCGAGTTCGTCGCCCACGCGTTCGACCCCTTCAGCCGTGGCGACCCGGCGCGGCCGGGCCCCGGCGCGGGGCTCGGGCTCGCGATCGTCGACGTGATCGCCCGCGCCCACGGCGGCGTGGCGCACGCGGAGAACCGTGACGGCGGCGCCGAGGTCTGGCTGGACCTCCCCGACGACCTCGACGGCGCCCCTGCCCAGCGCCGCGCATGAGCGGCGCGGGGGGTCCGGGGGGCTCGAGAGCGAGGCCGGAGCCCAGGCAACGGGTGGCCACGCAGGGCCGAGCGGTAGCCCCCCGGTGAACAGGGGGTCCGGGGGGCTCGAGAGCGAGGCCGGTGCCCAGGCAACGGGTGGCCACGCAGGGCCGAGCGGTAGCCCCCGGTGACACTCGTCAGGCCGCAACGCCGGGCGGCTGCTCGAGCAGCGCCCGCGCGACGATCACGTCCGTGATCAGGCTGGTCGCGTAGCCGCCCCGCAGCACCGCCCGCAGGGCCGCGACCTTGTCGTGCCCGCCGCCGACCGCGATCACCTCGTCGACCGTGCGCAGCTGCGCCGCGGTGATGGTGATGCAGCGGTCGGTGAAGTCGGTCGCGACCGGCTGGCCCTCGGGGTCGAGCAGGTTGGCGCAGATCTCGGCGCACGCTCCCCGTGCCCGCAGCGCGTCACGCTCGCGCTGGCTGAGGGCCAGGTAGAGCTGCGAGTGCGGCGGGTCCCAGGAGCCGATCGCCACCACCGCCTTGGTGAGCTGGTTCCAGCGCCGTCCCGCCTCCGCGACCTGGGGCTGGCGCCGCAGCGCCTCGGCGGTGGCGAAGTCGGGCAGGACCTGCGGCGTGTAGATCGGGAAGGCCGGTCCCCCCGACACCGTGGCCACCCGGCGGACCAGCTCGATGGTGTTCTCCTGCACGTTGACGCCGAGGAGCGCGCCGGAGAGCTGCACCACCGTGCAGGGGGCGAGCCGGGTGAGCGCCTCGGTCATGACCGTGATGGTGCGGCCGTAGCCGAGCCCGAGGATGTCCCCCTCGACGACCGTCTCGGTGAGCAGGTCGGCGGCGACCCGCGCGAGGTGGGCGCGCAGGTCCGTCTCGGGGTGCTCCGGCGTGTCGACCACGATCGCGTGGCGCAGCCGGCAGGCGCTCCTGACCGCCTCGGAGAGCTCGGCGTCGATCCGCGCGGGCACGCCCACCTCGATGCGGACGATGCCGCGGGCGAGCGCGTGGTCGAGGAGCCGTGCGACCTTGAAGCGGCTGAGCCCGAACTCCTCCGCGATCTCCAGCTTGGAGCGGCGGTCGATGTAGAAGCGGCGGGCCACCGCGGCGAGCCGGACCAGCTCGGCCGGGCCGACCGTGTCAGCAGCGGCGTCGACCATTCAGACCTCGCAGGTTCATGCCTCGCACGTTTGAGCACACAGGCTGCTCATACTCTCACGCGCTCTTGACAGCGGCAACGGACCAGCCGTTCAATGACACGTACAAACGAGCTTAATAGCGCTCATATGAGCAAGCAAGCCTCCCGATCGCCGACTCTGACGTTTCGCCCCGATGTCGAGGGGTGCTCCACCCAGGAGGTGGGTCGATGCGAGATCGCGTTGCCGTGGGCGCTTGGCGCAGGATCCCCCTGGCGCTTCCGCTCGTTCTTGCCCTGGTCGTCAGCGCCTGCTCGGGCGCTGGCGGCGGCGGTGGCGGTGGCGGTGGCGGTGGCTCCGCGGGAGGCGGGACCATCACCGTGGCGACCGTCGCCAACCCCCAGATGCAGGACATCCAGAAGCTGTCCAGCACCTTCGAGAAGGAGAACCCGGGCACCAAGGTCAAGTTCGTGGTCCTGCCCGAGAACGAGCTGCGGGACCGGGTGACCCAGGACATCGCCACCAAGGGCGGGCAGTACGACGTCGTCACGATCGGTACCTTCGAGGCGCCGCAGTGGGCCAAGAACGGCTGGATCGAGAACCTCGGGCCCTACACCCAGAAGGACTCCGCCTACGACGTGAACGACCTGATCCCAACGGTCTCCAAGGCGCTGTCCTACAACGACAGCCTCTACGCGGTGCCCTTCTACGGCGAGTCCTCCTTCCTCATGTACCGCAAGGACCTCTTCGACCAGGCCGGCCTGAAGATGCCCGCGCAGCCCACCTGGGACCAGGTGGCGCAGTTCGCCCGCAAGCTCAACAACCCGAAGAAGAACCAGTCCGGCATCTGCCTGCGCGGCCTGCCCGGCTGGGGCGAGCTGTTCGCGCCGCTCAACACCGTGGTCAACACCTTCGGCGGCCGCTGGTACGACGCGAGCTGGAACGCGCAGCTCACCGAGGCGCCGTTCAAGCAGGCCACGCAGTTCTACGTCAACCTCGTCAAGGACGCCGGCGAGCCGGGCGCGCCCAACTCCGGCTTCACCGAGTGCCTCACGGCCTACAGCCAGGGCCACGCGGCGATGTGGTACGACGCGACCGTGGCGGCCAGCCTGCTCGAGGACCCCAAGAACAGCAAGGTGGTCGGCAAGAACGGCTACGCGCCGGCGCCGGTCAAGGACACCAAGTGGTCTGGCTGGCTCTGGGCCTGGTCGCTGGCGATGCCGTCGACCTCCAAGAACAAGGACGCCGCCTGGAAGTTCATGTCGTGGGCCACCTCGAAGGAGTACATCAAGCTCGTCGGCGAGCAGCTCGGCTGGGCGCGGGTGCCTCCGGGCAGTCGCCTGTCGACCTACCAGATCCCGGAGTACAAGAAGGCGGCGGCCGCCTTCGCCGACCTCACCGTCAAGGCGATCGACCAGGCCGACGTCAACAACGCCGGGACGCAGCCGCGGCCCTACACGGGCGTCCAGTACGTCGGCATTCCCGAGTTCCAGTCGCTTGGGACGGCGGTCTCCCAGGAGATCTCCGCCGCCATCGCCGGTAGGCAGACGGTCGACCAGGCCCTCGAGAAGGGCCAGAAGCAGGCCGAACAGGTGGCCAAGGAGGCCGGCTACAAGAAGGGGTGACGGCAGGACTCCCCGGTCGCAGGGCCATCGTCGCTGGATTGGAGGCGCCGTGACCGTCACCGAAGATCGCGCCAGGAAGCGTGCGGTCGCGCTCAGGGAGCGTGCGGCCAAGGCGGCGGTGGAACGCCGCAACCGCTGGGCGCGCCGCTCCCTGATCCTGCCGGCCATGATCTACACGATCCTGGTCACCCAGATCCCGTTCGTGATCACCATCTGGTACAGCCTGCAATCGTGGAACCTGCTCAGGCCGGGCACCCGACACTTCGTCGGCCTGTCCAACTACGGGTCGGTCTTCAGCCAGACCGGCTTTCGCACCGCCGTCGTCAACACCATCGGCTTCACCGCGTCGGCGGTGCTCTTCTCCCTGGCCATCGGCCTGGTCCTGGCGATCATGCTCGACCAGAGGTTCCGCGGCAGGGCGGTGGTGAGGACCCTGCTCATCTCACCGTTCCTGATCATGCCGACCGCCGGCGCGCTGCTGTGGAAGACCACCATGTTCCACCCGGTGTTCGGCATCGTGAACTTCGTGCTCAAGCCGTTCGGCGTCGGCACGCTGGACTGGGCCAGCAAGTTCCCGATGCCGACGGTCATCACGGTGGCGGTGTGGCAGTGGACGCCGTTCATGATGATCATCCTGCTCTCTGGCCTGCAGAGCCAGTCGACCGACATCCTCGAGGCCGCCCGCGTCGACGGCGCCGGGAGCTGGCAGATCTTCCGCCACCTCACCGTGCCGCACCTGCGCACCTACATGGAGCTGTGCGTGCTGCTCGGCTCGATCTTCATCGTGCAGACCTTCGACTCGATCTTCATCATCACCCAGGGCGGCCCGGGCCAGGCCACCACCAACCTGCCCTACTTCCTGTACCTGCAGGCGTTCCGCCGCTTCGAGATCGGCCAGGCCGCCGCGCTGGCGATCGTCACCACCATCGGCACGATCGTCATCGCGACCATCGCGCTGCGGGTCCTGTCGAACCTGTTCAAGGGAGAGGAGCTGGCGCCGCGATGAGCACCGTCGCCGAACGGGCACAGGGCCGCGCCGCGCAGAGGACCCGCCGCCCCGACCGCTTCCGCGTGGGACGGGTGCTGGTGCCGACGCTCGCGTGGATCGCGGCCATCGGCTTCTTCTTCCCGGTCCTGTGGATGTTCCTCACCGGCTTCAAGCAGGAGGCCGACGCCTTCACCAGCCCGCCGAAGCTGGTCTTCGCTCCCACGCTGGAGCAGTACCGGCAGATCTTCAGCCGCAGCTTCGCGCCGTTCCTGATCAACTCCGCCAGCGCCACCGTGATGTCGACCCTGCTGGTGCTGGCCCTCGCCATCCCGTGCGCCTACGGGCTGGCGATCAAGCCGGTGGAGAAGTGGCGGGACGTGCTGTTCTTCTTCATCTCCACGCGCTTCCTGCCGGTGGTCGGCGCGATCGTGCCGATCTATGTGATCGCGCGCGACGCGAAGCTGCTGGACACCGTGACCGCGCTGATCCTGCTGTACACCGCGATGAACATGCCGATCGCGGTGTGGATGCTGCGCTCGTTCTTCCTGGAGGTCCCCACGGCGATCATGGAGGCCGCCCGCATCGACGGGGCGACCCTGCGCCAGGAGCTGGTGCGCATCGTGCTGCCGCTGGTCGCTCCGGGGATCGCGGCGACGGCGCTGATCTGCGTGATCTTCGCCTGGAACGAGTTCTTCTTCGCCGTGAACCTCACCTCCTCGCGGGCGGCGACCGTGCCGGTGTTCCTGGTCGGCTTCATCACCAGCGAAGGGCTGTTCTGGGCGCGGCTCTCGGCGGCGGCGACCATGGCCTGCCTGCCGGTGCTGCTGGCCGGCTGGATCGCCCAGAAGCAGCTCGTCCGCGGCCTCACCATGGGGGCGGTGAAGTGAATGCGGTGGTGGTGGAGCGGCCGGGGAAGGTAGGCATCGACCGGGTCGACGATCCTACCCCCGGGCCGCGCGAGGTCCTGGTCCGGGTGGAGGCCTGCGGCATCTGCGGCACCGACCTCCACATCCTCGACGGCGAGCTGCCGTCGACCCGCTACCCGATCATCCCCGGCCACGAGTTCTGCGGCGAGGTGGTCGCGGCCGGCGCACAGGTCGAGCACCCCCGGATGGGCGACTTCGTCGCCGTCGACCCGAACCTGCCGGACGGGGAGTGCCGCTGGTGCCGGGCCGGCAGGGAGAACCTCTGCGAGAACTACGAGGCGATCGGCGTCACCCGGCCAGGCGCCTGCGCCGAGCTGGTCGCGGCGCCGGCCGCCAACGCGTTCGTCCTCCCTCCCGACCTGCCCCGCTCCTGGGGCACGCTGGTCGAGCCGCTGTCGTGCGCCGTGCACGGCTTCGACCGGCTGGGCGCAAGGCTCGCCGACCGCTACCTGATCTACGGGGCGGGGACCATGGGGCTGCTGATGGCCCAGCTCGCCCAGCAGGCGGGCGCGGCCGGGGTGGACGTCGTGGACGTCAACGCGGGCCGGCTCGCCGTCGCCGAGCGGCTCGGCGCCGACCGCACCGCCACCTCCGCCGACGAGCTCGACCGACCGCAGGGCTGGGAGGTGGTGGTCGACGCGACCGGCGTCGTCCGCGCCATCGAGGACGGGCTGCGCCGGGTGGCGCGCGGCGGGACCTTCCTGATGTTCGGGGTGGCGCCGGCCGAGGCGACCGCGGCCTTCTCGCCCTTCCGGATCTACAACGAGGAGATCACGGTGGTCGGCTCGATGGCGGTCCTGCACAGCTTCGAGCGGGCAGGCGACCTGCTCGTGCGCGGGGCGGTCGACGCGGCCACCATGATCACCCACAGCATGGCGCTCGACAGCTACGAGGCCGCGGTCGCCACCTTCCGCGCCGGCGACGGCCTCAAGATCCAGGTGACCCCGGCCGCCGCCGTCCGGACATACTGATCCCGCCCGTCAACGTAGTACCGACCCCGACGGGGAGGTACTAAAAACGGAGGAGCAGGATGGGCGACTTGGCGCTCGGGATCGACTGCAGCACCACCGCCACCAAGGTGGTGGCGTGGGACCGTGGCGGCAAGCCCGTCGCCGAGGGCCGGGCGCCTCTCGAACGGCTGACGTCGCGGCCGCCGCACAGCGAGCAGCGGGCCGACGACTGGTGGGAGGCCACCCAGACCGCCATCGCCCGCCTCGTGCAGGCCGTCGACGCCGACCGCGTCGCCGGGATCTGCATCACCCACCAGCGCGAGTCGTTCGTCCCGGTCGACGAGGGCAACCGGGCGCTGCGCAACGCCATCCTGTGGGACGACGCGCGCTCGCAGGCCCAGCTCGACCAGCTCGGCGAGCGCTTCGGGCACGACGAGCTGCACCGGCGCACCGGCCGGGGACCGTCGGTGGCGCAGGCGTCCTCGAAGCTGCTGTGGCTGGTGCAGCACGAGCCGGAGGTGGTGGCGCGCACCCACAAGTTCGTGGACGTGCACGGCTTCCTGGTGCGGCGGCTGACGGGGAGGTTCACCACGAGCCTCGCCTCGGCGGACTCGTTCGGGCTCACCGACATCGAGCGCGAGGCCTGGGCGGACGACCTCGTCGCCGCCATCGGCCTCTCGCCAGAGCAGTTCTGCGACACCGTCAAGCCCGGCACGGTCATCGGGGAGGTGACCGCCGAGGCGGCGCGCGCGACCGGGCTGCCGGCGGGCATCCCGGTCGTCGCCGGCCTCGGCGACGGCCAGGCGGCCTGCCTCGGCGCCGGGGTGACGTCGCTGGACCGCGCCTACCTCAACCTCGGCACCGCGGTGACCGGCGGCCCAGTCGGCCGCAGCTACCTCACCGACCGGTCGTGCCGCACCCTCTACGGCGGCGCGCCGAACACGTTCCTGTTCGAGAACGTGCTGCGCGGCGGCCTGGCGACGATGCGGTGGTTCATGCGCCAGTTCGGCGACTCGCGCGACGAGCCGGCCGACTTCGACCGCTACGAGGCGGCGGCCCGCGAGATCGGACCGGGGTCGGACGGGCTGCTGCTCGTGCCGTACTGGAACCACGTCACCAGCCCGTACTGGGACCTGTCCGCCAGCGGCGTGGTGGTCGGCTGGCACCACGGGCACCACCGCGAGCACCTCTTCCGCGCGATCGAGGAGGGCATCGCCTTCGAGCACCGCCTGGCGACCGAGGGCATCCAGGCGGCCACGGGCGAGCGCATCCGCGAGCACGTGATCCTCGGCGGCGGGTCCAACAGCGACCTGTGGTGCCAGATCATGGCCGACGTGCTCGGCTCAGTGGTCACCCGGGCGCACACCCCGGAGGCGACCAACCTGGGCGCGGGGATCCTGTGCGCCTTCGGCGTCGGCTGGTACCCGTCGGTCGAGGAGGCCGCGGCGGCGATGACCGACGTGGCCGAGAGCTTCCGGCCCGACGACCGCGCCAGCGCCCTCTACGACGACCTGTTCGCCCAGGTCTACCGGCCGCTGTTCCCGGCGATCCAGCGGCAGCTCCAGCGGCTCTCGCAACTGCACGCCGACTTCGCGGCAAGGAGGCAGCGGCCATGACCACCGTCGTGATCCTGGGGTCGGGCGTCATGGGCTCCGCCCTGACGGTTCCCCTGGCGGACAACCACCACGACGTCCGCCTGGTCGGGACCCACCTCGACCGGGAGATCATCGAGGCCGTCCGGGCCGGCGGCGTCCACCCCGGGCTCGGGCGCAGGCTGCCCGAGTCGGTCCGCCCCTACCAGGTCGAGGAGATCGCGGCGGCGTTCGACGGCGCCGAGATGGTCGTCAGCGGGGTCAACTCCCTCGGCGTGGCCTGGTCGGGCCGCACGCTCGCCACGGTGCTGCAGCCAGGCATGCTGGTGCTCGCGATCGCCAAGGGCATGGCCGCCGACCAGGACGGCGAGCTGCGCATCCTGCCGGACGTGCTGGCCGAGCAGGTGCCCCCGGCGTTGCGCGCGCAGGTCCACTGGGCGGCGATCGGCGGCCCGTCGATCGCCGGGGAGGTGGCGGCGCGGCGCGACACCTGCGTGGTGTTCGCCGGTCGCCAGCAGGCCGCGCTCGACCGCCTCGCCGCCGCGTTCACCACCGACTCCTACCGCGTGTGGACCTCGACCGACCTGGTGGGCGTCGAGGTGTCCGCCGCGCTGAAGAACTGCTACGCCGTCGGCGTCGGCTTCGCCGAGGGCGTGCTCGACCAGCTCGGCGAGGCGGAAGGCGCCGACCGCAACCACAACTACGAGGCGGCGCTGTTCGCGCAGGCGACGGCTGAGATCGGCGAGATGGTGCGGCTGCTCGGCGGGTGGCCGCAGACGCCCTACGGCCTGGCTGGCGTCGGGGACCTCTTCGTCACCGCCACGGGAGGCCGCAACATCCGGGTGGGCCGCCTGGTCGGCGCCGGCCTGCCGTTCTCCGCCGCCCGCACGCGCATGGGCGACATCACCCTGGAGGGCGCGGCGGCGATCCAGGTCGTCGGCGGAGCGCTGCCCAGGCTGACCGAGCGCGGCGTCATCGGCGCGGCGGATTTCCCGCTGCTGCGGCACCTGCACGCCGTCGTCGCCAGGGACGCGCAGTCACCGATGCCGTGGAGCGCCTTCTTCGACCAGGGAGCACAGCGCCAGGTTCGTGCGGGAGCGAGCTGATCTGCTAACCTCGGGCCGCCCCGCCGGAGCTGGGGCCTCTTTCCGCTGTTCGTCTGCTCCGTCAATAGCGTTCGAGGAGGGCCGACCCCCCATGTCCGAGTACAAGCTCACCGCCCAGCGCCGGGCGGAGTCCGGGAAGGGGCCCGCCCGCCGGGCGCGCGCCGCCGGGCGCGTCCCGGCCGTCCTCTACGGCCACGGCATGGACCCGGTGCACCTGAGCGTCGACGCCCGCGACTTCGGCCACGCGCTGCGCACCGGCGCCGGCAGCAACGTGCTGATCGAGCTGACCGTCGGCAGGGCCAAGCACCTGGCCCTCGCCAAGGAGATCCAGCGCCACCCGGTCCGCGGCAGCTTCGTCCACGTCGACTTCCTGGCCGTGCGCCACGGCGAGACGGTCCAGGTCCGCGTGCCCGTGCACCTGGTCGGCGAGGCGCCGGGGGTGCGCGAGTTCGGCGGCATCGCCGACCAGGACCTCCACCAGGTCACCGTCGAGGCCGAGGTGACCGCCGTGCCCGCGGCGGTCGATGCCGACGTCTCCAAGCTCCAGATCGGCGACGTGCTGCGCGTCTCCGACCTGACCGCCCCGCCCGGGTCGACCATCATCGAGGACCCCGAGGCGTCGGTCGTCTCGATCGTCGCGCCGGCGGTCGAGGAGGAGCCCGAGGTCGAGGAGGAGGCGGCGGCCGCCGAGGGCGAGGCCGCCGAGGGCGAGGCCGCGCCCGCCGCCGAGGGCGCTGGCGAGTCCGAGGAGGCGTAGGTCGTCGCGGCCACGCCTTCGCTCCTGGACCGCCTGCGCTCGGCCATGACCGCGACCAGGAGCGCAGCGGACGCCTCGGCGACCGCCGAGGCGTCCGCTGCGCCCTGGCTCGTGATCGGCCTCGGCAACCCCGGGCCGGAGTACGCCAACAGCCGCCACAACCTCGGCGCGCGGGTGATCACGCTGCTGGCCGAGCGCTTCGGGGAGCGCCTCAGGAAGTCGCGCAACCGCGCCCAGGTCGCCGAGCTGCGCGACGGCGGCGAGCGGGTGGTGCTGGCCCGCCCCGACGGCTACATGAACGAGTCCGGCGGGCCGGCGTCGCTGCTCGCCCGCTACTACAAGGTGCCGGTGGACCGCATCGTGGTCGTCTACGACGACATCGACCTGGCCGAGGGCAAGCTGCAAGTGCGCCGCGGCGGCGGCACCGCCGGCCACAACGGGATCAAGGACGTCGTCAAGGCGCTGGGCTCGCCCGACTTCTACCGGGTGCGCCTCGGCGTCGGGCGGCCGCCCGGCCGCCAGGACCCGGCCGACTACGTGCTCGCCCCCATCCCCAAGCGGCTCGCCGAGGACCTGGGCGTGCTGGTCGAGCGCGGCGCCGACGCGGCCATGGACGTGATCCGGCTGCCGCTGGCCGAGGCGCAGAACCGCAACAACGGCTGAACGGGGGTCCGGGGCTCAAGTAGCGAAGCGGTAGCCCCGGAGGATCAAGGAGGTCAGGGTGGACGCAGCGGCGGTGCGGGCGGCGGCGGCGCGGATCTCCGGCCGGGTGCACCGGACGCCGGTGCTCACCTCCACAACCCTCGACCGGGCGGTCGGCGCCGAGGTGCTGGTCAAGAACGAGGCGGTGCAGAAGACCGGCTCGTTCAAGGCACGCGGGGCGCTCAACCGGCTGCTCACCTTGCCGGACGAGGAGCGCGAGCGCGGCCTGGTGGCGGTCTCGGCCGGCAACCACGCCGGCGCGCTGGCCTGGGCGGCCGCCCAGGTGGGGGCGAAGGCCACGGTGGTCATGCCGCTGGGGGCACCTGCCGCCAAGGTGGCCGCCTGCCGCGGCTACGGCGCCGACGTGGTGCTGCACGGCGCCACCACGGTGGAGTCGTTCGCCGAGTGCGAGCGGCTGCAGCGGGAGCGCGGGCTGACCTTCGTACACCCGTTCGACGACCCGGAGGTGGTGGCGGGCCAGGGCACCACCATGCTGGAGCTGCTGGAACAGGCCGGGCCGGTCGACGTCTGGGTGGTCTGCGTCGGCGGCGGCGGGCTGGCCTGCGGCTCGGCGCTGATGCTGCGCGACGCCAACCCGGCCTGCCGGGTGGTCGGGGTGGAGCCCGAGGGGGCCGCCGCGCTGAGCGCCGCGCTGGCCGCGGGCGAGCCGGTGCCGATCGTGCCGCGCTCGGTGGCCGACGGTCTCTGCGCCCCCTTCGCCGGGCCCTTCACCCTGCCGCTCCTGCGCCACCTGGTCGACGAGGTCGTCCTGGTCAGCGATGCCGAGATCCTGGCGGCGGTGCGCTTCGTCATGGAGCGCATGAAGGTGGTGGTCGAGCCCGCAGGCGCCGCCGCCGTCGCCGCCATGCTCGGCGGCAAGGCGGGCGGCCTGGCCGGCCGCCGGGTCGGCACGATCCTGTCAGGCGGCAACCTCGACCTCGCCGTGGTGGTGCCCCAGCTGCCGCCGGCCGAGGACGGTCAGCAGGGTTGACCCTGTGCGGCGAGCAGCTCCGACACGGTGACCAGCCGCAGGCCCGTCGCCATGATCCGCTCGAGTGCCGCTGGCAGCGCCGCGACCTCGACGGCGCGGCGTGCCCGCAGGAACCGGGCGGCGTTCCCCTTCGGGTGGAAGGTGCCCCGGCCGATGCCGTCGTGGAGCGCGACCACGTCGCCCCTGGCCGCCGTGCGGACCAGGTGGTCGCTGACCGCGGCAGGGGTCCCGACACCGGGGGACCCGCGAGTCACCGACCACAGCAGCACGTCGTGCCCGAGCGCCGCCGAGGCGCTGAGCGCCGAGCCGGTCAGCTCGCCGCGCGGCGGCCGGAAGAACCGCGGCCGCGCCCCGGCCACCGACTCGATCGCGTCGCGGCCGCGCTCGAGCTGGCGCAGCGTCTGCCGCGGCGACTGGAAGCTCAGGTCCTGGTGGGTCCAGGTGTGGTTGCCGACCTCGTGGCCGGCCCGCACGACGTCCCTGACCAGGTCGGGGTGGCGCAGGGCGTTGGAGCCCATCTGGTTGAAGGTCGCGCGCGCCCCGTAGGAGGCCAGCACCGCCAGGATCCTTGGCGTGAACTCCGGGTCGGGGCCGTCGTCGAAGGTCAGCGCCAGCAACGGCGCGGCGGTCGGCACCGACCAGATCAACCGCTGCTGCCCCAGCGGGCGGCCCGGCGCCGCCGGGACCGCGCACGCGTTCAGCTCGTGCATCTGGTGCTGGCGCTGCGGGTCGGAGCCGACCGCCGCGCCACCGGCGAGCACGGCCACGCCGACGCCCCCACCGGCCAGGAACCAGCGCCGGTTCATCCCCATCATCCCCTCGGAGCCGGTCGCCGCCGGCTCCCCGGCACCGCGAGGAGGCACCACTGCCCCGCGCCGATGCCAGGAACCATTCTCCCGCTTCCCAGCTGTCTGGGAGCTGACAGCGCAAACCTAGGACAGCGGCAGGTGCGAGGACATCCGGGAGGCACCCTGGTTCCGCCTCAGGCCTCCCTACCATTCCTGGGGGTAGGAGCTCGTCAGCGGATGCTGCAGTCGTCGCGGGTGGCCAGGTAGTCGGCCAGGGCCGCGTCGAACCGGGCCGCCTCGGCGGAGCCGGCGGCCAGCGGCTGGCGGTCCATGCCGAGTGCCTGCGCCGGGGTGATGGCGTGCTGCGCGAGCCGCTCCATGACGCGGGTGTGGTTGGCGAGGGCGTGCTCGAAGCGGACCGCGAGCGCCAGGCTGTCGTCCGCCTTGGCGAGCACCGACTGGCAGGAGGGACCGCTCTGGGGAGCGGCCGTCGCGTCTTGGTCCAGCCCCACGGGTCGGTCGTGGTGGCCGAGCGCCGCCAGCGACCAGCCGAGCACCCCGCCCACGAGCAGGCCGGCTGCAAGGACCACGGCGAGCGCCCAGGCGTCCCCTGGCCGCCACTGCCTTGGCGAGCGCTCCACGGTGCGGCGCAGGGCCGACTGCCTCCGGGAGCGCCGGTACCGGTCGGCCCGCCGTTCCTCCAACAGGTCCATCGACCCCCCAACGGTCGCGATCGATCAAGCCAGGGCGTCGGGGACCCTAGTGCGATACCCCCGAACATGTCCAAATGGCTGAAACGGACGAGCGGCGGCGAGCTGGGTGGGCCGGCGGCCGCAAACGGGACGAACCCGGCCCCTGGGGGATCGGGGTGGAGGCCGGGTTCGTCTCCGGGGGCGCTCGGTAGCGATCGCGGCACGCCCGCCACGTGTGGGCACGATTGGGCAGAGAAACCCCGATCCGTGCCCCCCGATTCCGCCCCTGGCGCTGTCAGGGGGCTGCGCTACCCTGGCTCAGAGCGCTGACCCCCCGGTCATCCCGGCCGGGGGGCAATCGTGCGTGCCGCTGAAAGGATGACCGTCGTCGTGCTCCTCGCCCCGCTGCTCGACCGCTGGCCCACCGCCACCTCGTTCGCCGAGATCGTCGCCGCCCTCGACGACGGCGGCGCCGAGGTGGTCGTGCCCGACGTGGCGCGCGCCTTCCTGCTCGCCGGCCTCGCCACCCACGCCGGCGCCGCCGCCAACCCGCCTCTGGTGGCGGTCACCGCCACCAGCGCCGATGCCGAGGCGCTCGCGGCGGACGCCGCCGCCTTCCTCGGCCCGGAGCGGGTGGCGGTCTTCCCGGCCTGGGAGACGCTGCCGCACGAGCCCCTCTCGCCCCGCTCGGAGACGGTCGCGCGCCGCCTCGCGCTGCTCCACCGGCTCGCCCGCCAGGCCGCCGGCGAGGCGCCGGAGACGCCGGAGCAGGCCCCGCTCGCCCTGCTGGCCGTGCCGGCCAGGGCGGTGATGCAGCCGCTCGCGCCCGGGCTGGACGTGATCGAGCCGGTGCGGGTCGCCCGCGGCGACCAGATGGACCTCGAGGACCTGCTCGAGCGGCTGGTGGCCGCCGGGTACCAGCGCACCGACATGGTCGAGCGGCGCGGCGAGGTGGCCGTCCGCGGCGGCCTGGTCGACTTCTTCCCAGCGGGCGAGGACCACCCCGTCCGGGTCGAGTTCTGGGGCGACGAGGTCGAGGGCATCCGCTCGTTCGCCGTCGCCAGCCAGCGCTCCCTGACCGAGCTGCCGACCGCGCTCGCCTTCCCCTGCCGTGAGGTGCGCCTCACCGGCGCCGAGCTGCAGCGGGCGCGCCAGCTCGCCGCCGAGTTCCCCGCCGCCGGTGAGCTGCTCGCCCAGGTGGCGGACGGGCTCGCGGTCGAGGGGCTGGAGTCGTTGCTGCCGCTGCTCTTCGACGAGCTGCGGCTGCTGCCCGACTACCTGCCCGCCGGCGCGGTGCTCGCCCTGGTCGACCCGAAGCGCACCGTCGACCGCGCCGAGGAGGTCCGCCTCCAGGCCGAGGAGGCCGCGCAGGCGTCGTGGGCGGCCGCCGCCGAGGGCGGCCGCGCGCCGGTCGAGGGTGCCGGCTACCGCCCGCTCGCCGAGGTGCTGGCCGGCTCCGGCCGGCCCGTGCTGCGGGTCGGGCCGTTCGACCCGGGCGGGCCGGGCGTCCTTCGGGTCGACGCCCACGCGATCGAGCCCTACCGGGCCAACGTCACCAGGGTCGCGACGGACGCCCGCGCGCTCGCCGCCGACGGCTACACGGTGCTGCTGTGCACCGAGGGCGCCGGCCCGGCCGAGCGCCTGCGCGACGTCCTGCGCGACGAGGGCCTGCCCGTGCCGCTGGCGGTCGAGCCGCCGGCGGCCGGTGCCGCGGTCGGCACCGCGGCGTTGCTCAACGGCTTCCGCCTCCCGGAGCTGAAGCTCGCCCTGCTGGCCGAGGGCGACCTCTACGGCACCCGCCGCCAGACCAGGGAGCAGGCGCGCATGCCGGTGACGCGGCGGCGCGACCCGCAGGCCGGCGGCGCCGTCGCCCTCGAGGAGCTGCAGCCGGGCGACGTCGTGGTCCACGCCGTGCACGGCATCGCCCGCTACGTCGGCATGGAGCACCGCACCGTCGCCGGGGCCGAGCGCGACTACCTGCTGCTCGCCTACGACCAGGGCGACCGGCTCTACCTGCCCAGCGAGCAGGTGCAGATGATCTCCCGCTACGTCGGCGGCGAGTCGCCCAAGCTGTCGCGCCTCGGCAGCCGCGACTGGGACAGGCAGAAGGCCAGGGTGCGGCGCAAGGTCCGCGAGATGGCGGCGGAGCTGGTGCGCCTGTACTCGGCGCGGATGGCCTCGCCCGGGCACGCGTTCGGGCCCGACACCCCCTGGCAGCGGGAGCTGGAGGACGCCTTCCCCTTCCCCGAGACCCCCGACCAGCTCGCCGCCGTCGAGCAGATCAAGGCGGACATGGAGGCGCCGGTGCCGATGGACCGGCTGCTCTGCGGCGACGTCGGCTACGGCAAGACCGAGGTGGCGGTGCGGGCCGCCTTCAAGACGGTGATGGACGGCAAGCAGGTCGCCGTGCTGGTGCCGACCACCCTGCTGGCGCAGCAGCACCACGCCACCTTCTCGGAGCGCTTCGCGCCCTTCCCGGTCAGGGTCGGCACGCTGTCGCGCTTCGCCTCCCGGCAGGAGCAGGAGGGGGTGATCGAGGCGATGGCCGCCGGCACCATGGACGTGGTGATCGGCACCCACCGGCTGCTGTCCGCCGACGCCAAGTGGGCCGACCTCGGCCTGGTGGTGGTCGACGAGGAGCACCGCTTCGGCGTCGCCCACAAGGAGCACCTCAAGCAGCTCCGCACCGAGGTCGACGTGCTCACCCTCACCGCCACGCCGATCCCGCGCACGATGGAGATGGCGATCTCGGGGATCCGCGACATGTCGGTGATGGAGACGCCGCCGGAGGAGCGCCACCCGGTGCTCACCTTCGTCGGCCCCTACGACGAGGCCACCGCCGCCAACGCGATCCGGCGGGAGATGCTCCGCGAGGGCCAGACCTTCTTCGTGCACAACCGGGTCGACACCATCGCCAGGGTGGCCGCGCGGGTGCGCCAGCTCGTCCCCGACGCCCGCGTCGGCGTCGCCCACGGCCAGATGAGCGAGGAGCAGCTCGAGCGGATCATGATCGACTTCTGGGACAAGGCCTACGACGTGCTGGTGTGCACCACCATCATCGAGTCGGGCATCGACATCCCCACGGCCAACACGCTGGTCGTCGACCGCGCCGACACCCTCGGCCTCGCCCAGCTGTACCAGCTCCGCGGCCGCGTCGGCCGCTCCCGCGAGCGCGCCTACGCCTACCTGATGTACCCGCCGGAGCGGTCCATCACCGAGTCCTCCCACCAGCGCCTCGCGGCGGTCGCCACCCACCAGGACCTGGGCTCCGGCATGGCCATCGCGATGAAGGACCTGGAGATCCGCGGCGCGGGCAACCTGCTCGGCGCCGACCAGTCCGGCCACGTCGCCCTGGTCGGCTACGACCTCTACATGCAGATGCTGGCCGAGGCAGTGGCCGAGATGCGCGGCCGCCCGATCGAGCAGCCCAAGGAGCTGAAGCTGGAGGTCCCGGTCGACGCCCACCTGCCCGCCGGCTACATCCCGAGGGAGCGGCTGCGCCTCGAGGCCTACCGGCGCCTCGGCGGCTCGACCGCGGTCGACGCGGTCGCCGCGCTCGCCGCCGAGCTGGCCGACCGCTACGGCCCGCCGCCGCCGCCGGTGCGCAACCTGCTCGCCCTTGCGGGCGTTCGCGCCCAGGCCACCGCGGTCGGCCTGGACGAGGTGGTCTGCTTCGGCGGGCGCGCCCGCCTGGCGCCAGTGCGGGACCTGCCCGAGTCCAAGCGGGTCCGCCTCGACCGCCTCTACCGGGGCGCGGTCTGGAAGGCGGCCGAGCAGTCCCTGGTCGTGCCCCTGCCCGAGACCGGCCCCGAGCCCGGGGGCGTCTCGCCCCTTCCCGCCTGGCTGTCCGAGCTGCTCGAGGGCGTGCTCGACGCGCCGCCAGCCCCCGACCTGCCGGCCGCCACCCGCTCGGCGCCGCGGCGGGCGGCGTCGTGACCGAACGTGGCCGGGCACGGACGGCTAAGCTGTTGGCGCCGTTACCAGTCACCGACGACGTGAGGTCATCCGTGCGCCGCTTGCCTGCCCTGGTCCTGCTGGTCCTGCTCGCGGCTGGCTGCGGGCCAGGGCGGGTCGCTCCGAACCAGGCCGCCGTGGTGGACGGCGTCGCCATCCCCATGGACGAGCTGACCGCGCAGGTGAAGGCCGGCCGGCCCGCCGGGGCGCAGCCCGACCCGTCCCAGGCGGTCGGCGGCGCCCGTGAGGCCCTGCAGAGCCTGATCGTCGCGCAGGTCGTGCTGAGCGGGGCCAAGCAGGAGGGCGTCACCGTGTCCGAGGCCGAGGTGGACTCCCGCCTCGAGCAGATCAAGCAGCAGGTGGCCGCCCAGGGCGGGAGCTTCGACGCCGCCCTCGCCCAGCGCAACCTCACCGTCCCGATCCTGCGCAGCCAGCTGCGGGTGCAGGCCGCCGCCGAGCGGGTCTCGGCCAAGCTGGTCCCCGGACGCGGCGACGCCGAGCTGCTCGCCACCCTCGGCAAGCGCAAGGCGGAGTTCCTACAGCTGCGCGTGCGCCACGTGCTGGTCAAGGACGAGGCGAGCGCCCGCAAGATCAAGGACGAGCTGGCCCACGGCGGCGACTGGACGGCGGTGGCCAAGCGCTCCTCGATCGACCCAGGGTCCAAGGAGCGCGGCGGCGACCTCGGCTTCCAGAGCAAGGGCTCGACCGTGCCCGCGTTCGACAAGGCCGCCGTCGCCCTGGCGGGCAAGGGGAGCTGCAAGGGCCGCACCAGCGGCGACTGCGCCTCGCCGGTCGGCGGCCCGGTCAAGACCGAGTTCGGCTGGCACGTCCTGCAGGTCACCGGGGTGCGGCTGCCGCCGCTCGACGACCAGCTCCGCAACCAGCTCGACCCCTCGCTGCAGACCCGTAGGCAGAAGGCGGTGCAGGACTGGTTCGACCAGCGCATCAAGGCGGCATCGATCCAGGTCAACCCGCGCTTCGGCCGTTGGGACGCGGCCAGCGGCAAGATCGTGGACCGCGGCACCGAGCCGCAGCCGGCGTCGGGTCCGACGACCACCGCGCCGCAGGTCGAGGCGCCGCCGACCACGCAGCGGTAGCGCATGCCCAGGATCGTCCTCGTCGTCAGCAGCCCGCGGTTCCCGCTGCTGTTCCCGCCGCAGACCTGGCGCGCGCTGGACGCGGCCAGGCCGGTCTACGTGCTGGACGCCGAGCACCCCTCCCTGCCCGCCCTGGACGTCGGCGAGATCCCCTGGGAGGTGCTCACCCCGGCCGCCGACAGCGGTCCCGCCGGCCGCGACCTGCTGCTGGTCGGGCAGGGGCTCGACCTCGAGGGCGTCGCCGAGGCACGGCGGCGCGCCGACGCCCTGCTCGACGCGGCCAAGCGGGACGGCAGCGCCACCCTGCTGCTGCCGCCCCGCAACGACGGCCCGCTGGTGCAGCTGGTCGCCGACCGCGCCGCCCGCCAGCACATCGAGGTGGAGACGGTCTACCCGCTCGGCGAGCCGAAGGGCTCGGCGCTGCTCGACCTGGTCGCGACCGAGGCGCGCCTGCGCGGCCCGGACGGCTGCCCCTGGGACCGCGAGCAGACCCACGCCTCCCTCGCCAGGCACCTGGTCGAGGAGTCCTACGAGCTGCTCGACGCGATCGAGGAGGGCGACCCCGACCACCTCCGCGAGGAGCTCGGCGACCTGTTGCTGCAGGTGGTGTTCCACGCGCAGATGGCCGAGGACGCCGGCGACTTCGACGTCGACGGGGTGGCGCGCGCGATCACCGAGAAGCTGGTCCGCCGCCACCCGCACGTCTTCGGCGACGGGCGGGCGGACACCCCCGCCGAGGTGATGCGCAACTGGGAGACGATCAAGCGCGAGGAGGAGGGCCGCAGCGACCCGCTCGCCGGCATCCCCAGCGCCCTGCCCGCCCTGCAGCTCGCCGCCAAGCTGCAGAAGCGCGCCGCCGAGGGCGGCTTCGGCTGGCCGACCCGCACGGGACCGGCCGACAAGGTGCGCGAGGAGCTCGAGGAGGTGCTCGCCGCCGACGAGCCCGAGCAGCTGGAGTGGGAGGTCGGCGACCTGCTGTTCGCGGCCGTGGCGCTGGCCCGGGCGGTCGGTGTCGAGCCGGAGGCGGCGCTGCGCCGCACCAGCCGCCGCTTCCGGGCGCGCTACGCCGCCGTCAGGGCGGCGGCCGAGGCCGACGGCCACGACCCGTCCAGCCTCGAGCTGGAGCAGTGGCTGGCCTACTGGAAGGCGGCCAAGCGCGCGCTCGCCGAGGCCGAGGAGGCCGCCACCGGGACGGAGAGCTAGCTGCGGGAGGGGTGGTCACGGCCGGGCTCGGTCGCCCCTGGCCGGCGCACCTCCGGCCGGCCGGCGGACGGCGTCCACCCGGGCAGGGAGGTGGCGCCGCCGGCGGGTGTTGCCGCGGCGCCGGCCGGGGAAGCGGCCGGCCGCCTCAGGATCGGCCTGGCGGCCACGGCGGCGACCGCCGCGAAGACGACACCGGCGAGGAAGGCGAGCACCTCGGTAGCGCGGGCGTCCAGCCGGCCGGGAGCGTGCTGCACCTGCGGCGGCCGGTCCCCGGACAGGCTCTGCATCTCCTCGGCGTCGGCCTCGTCCGAGCCGGCGATCAAGGTGTCGTTGGAGAGGGCCTGGACGGTGATCTTGGTCAGCTTGTGCGGGTAGACGTTCCAGACGAGCTCCTTGATCTTCCGCTTCTCGTCGGAGCTCTCGCTGGAGTTCCTCGCCTTGGCCGTGTACACGACCTGGACCTGGTCGTTCTCGGCGCCAACGACGAGGACCTGGGCGTCGGAGTAGCCGGCCGCGGACAGCTCCTTCTTCAGCAGCGCCGTCGCCCGCTCCTGCGGGCTCGAGCACGCGGCGAGGACCAGCGCCGCCAGCGCGACGGCGAGCAGTCGGGTCGGCCTGAACACGGACGCTCCTGTGGGTCGGACGGTGACGGCAGCCGGAGAATACCGTCTCGCCCGGCTCCGCGTGGTTGACTGACCCGGCACACTGCGAGAGGTTCATCCGCGACCGGCGCTGCCGGTCGCTCGAGAGGTGGCTGGGAGGAACGTGGCGGCAAGCGAGGATCCAACGCGCAAGGGCGCGCCGCCCGACGTTCCCCTGACCCGGCCCGAGGTGTGGCCGGTGCGCAGGGCCGCGCTCGCCGGTGCCGCCGCGGCCTCGTCCCGCGCCGCAGACGGCGCCGCGCCCCCGGCCGCGCCGTTGCGCAACGGCGACCCGCACCGCCTCGGCGCCTACGAGGTGCTCGGCCGCCTCGGCGAGGGCGGCATGGGCGTGGTCTACCTCGGCCGCGCCGCCGACGGCCGCCTGGTCGCGCTCAAGGTGATCCGGGCCGACCTGGCGAGCAACGAGGAGTTCACGCGCCGCTTCCAGCGCGAGGTGCAGGCCGCCCAGCGCGTCGCCCGCTTCTGCACCGCCCAGGTGATCGAGGCCGAGCTCGGCGGCGAGGCCCCCTACCTGGTGACCGAGTACGTCCCTGGGCCCACCCTGAGGGAGGCGGTCGCCGACGGGGGACCGCTGCCCGCGTCCAGCCTGGAGGGCCTCGCCGTCGGCATGGCCGCCGCCCTCTCCGCGATCCACGCCGCCGGGGTGGTGCACCGCGACCTCAAGCCGTCGAACGTGCTGCTGTCGCAGGTCGGGCCGCGGGTGATCGACTTCGGCATCGCCCGCGCCCGCGACGTGACCACCAGCCTCACCAGGGCCGGCCAGCGCATGGGCACGCCGGCGTTCATGGCGCCGGAGCAGTTCACCGGCCGGCTGGTGAGCGCGGCGGCCGACGTGTTCGCCTGGGGCAGCGTGGTCGCGTTCGCCGGCACCGGCCGGGCGCCGTTCGGCGGCGGCCCGCTGGCGGCGGTCGCCTACCGCATCGTGCACGACAGCGCCGACCTCTCCGGCCTGGACGACAGCTTGCGCGAGCTGGTCGAGACGGCCACCGAGAAGGACCCGGAGCGGCGCCCCTCCGCGCAGGAGCTGCTGCTGCGCCTGCTCGGCCACGGGGCCGCGGGGCCGCGGCTGGGGGACACCAGGGTGGCGGTGGGGGAGCTGCTGCACCGCACCTGGGTCGAGGGCGAGGCCCCGGCCCCACCACGGCACCCCGAGGGCGCGCGGCCAGGCGCCCCGGACGGCGCCACCGCCACCGGCACGGGCGCTGCCGCCACCATGCCGGACCGCGCCGGCGAGCCGGAGCCGCCCGCCACCGCCGACCTCGGCCTGCTGCTGGAGGCGGCCGGCGACCTGGAGGGCGCCGAGGCCGCCTACCGGGAGGCCGCCGCCTCCGACGACCCCGACCAGGCGCCGAAGGCCGCCAGGAACCTGGGGCTGCTCCTCAAGGACCGTGGCGACCAGGACGGCGCGGTCGCCGCCTACCGGCAGGCGATCGCCTCGGGCCATCCCGACCAGGCACCCAAGGCCGCCAACAACCTCGGCTTCCTGCTCGCGCGGACGGGCGACCTCGACGGGGCGGTGGCCGCCTACCGCTGGGCGGTGGACAGCGGCCACCGCGACCAGGCCCCCGCGGCAGCCCGCAACCTCGGCCTGCTGCACGAGCAGCGCGGCGAGACCGACCAGGCGAGGCGCCTGTACCGGTGGGCGATCGACTCCCGCCACCCCGAGGAGGCGCCCGCCGCCGCCGCCAACCTGGTGGCCCTGCTGGTCGCCGAGGGCGACGCCGAGGGCGCGACCACCGTCTTCCGCTGGGTCGCCGCCCACCCCGTGTACGGCCACGAGGCCGAGGCCAACCTCCGCCTGCTGCCCCGCAGGCAAGGCGACTGAGGCAGTCCGCGCCGCGCCGGCTACGGCGGCGGTGTCGGCCCGCCGCGCTCCTGGTCCGCGCGCGGCCCTTGGACGTCGCCGAGGGGACGGGTCTCGTCCTCCGACCCCGAGCGGGCGTCGTCGGCGGGCGGCCGGGCCGCGCCGCCTGGGATGCGGCGGGTCTCCTGGGCCTCGTCCTCTTCGAGCTGCCTGGTCTCGTCGACCTGGTCGAGCTTGCTGGTCTGCTCGTGGGTCGGCGGCGCGGGGGCCGGGGGCGGCTGCCACGGCGGCTGCGCGGGTGGGGGCTGCCAGGCCGGCTGGCCGGCGCCGCCGCCGCCCGGCTGGCCCGCTGCCGGCGGCGGCGCGGGCGCGCCGGGCTGCCAGGGCGCCTGCGGCGGGTTGGGGGCGCCCTGCTGCCAGGGCGCCTGCTGCTGCGGGTAGGGCGTGCCCTGGGGAGCGGCGCCAGGCTGCCAGGGCGCCTGCGGCGGCGCGGCGTAGGGGCTCGGCGGCTGGCCGGCTGCGGGCTGCCAGGGCACCTGGGGCGGTGGGGCCGGCTGGCCGGCCGGCGCCTGGGCGCCCCACGGCTGGCCGGGCTGCTGTGGCCAGGACGGCTGCGGGCCGCCGCCGGCAGCGGGCCAGCCGGGCGGCGGCGGCGCCGGCCCGCGCTTGCGGACGGCGCGGACCACCAGCACGATCACCAGGACCACGAGCAGCAGCAGCGTGGTCACGCCGATGATGATGCCCCTGACGACGTTGCGCCAGGTGTTGCGGAGGTCCTGCTCGATGTCGCCCTGGCCCTTGTCGAGCCCGGCCGGGCGGGGGCCGAAGCGGCCCTCCAGCTCCTCGCGGGAGTAGGTGCGCGGCACGCCGAGGTCACGGTGCGGGTCGACCTCGAGGGTGGAGAAGCGCAGCGGCAGGTGCTTCCAGATCACCTCGGCCGCGCGGTTCTCCTCCTCGGTCAGCTGGTCGGACGGCACGGTCGAGTCGTACGCGAGGGTCACCTGGTCGCCGGAGTTGGTGATGCTCGGGTTGTGGATGCCGGCCTGGTCGAGCTCCAGGATGGTGCCGATGTAGCCGGTCGCGGTGTCGCAGCCGCTCAGCAGCACCGCCGCCAGGGCGGCCAGGCACAGCCACGAGGCGATGCTGCTGCGGCGGGTCGGCGCTGCCTGCGTCATCGATCGTGGCTCCTCGCGAGGCGGTCGTGGCGAGCATACCGCGCGGAGTCGGCGGCACCGCGTCGGACCGGCGCAAACGTCCCCTGCCAGGCGAAGGCCCGGTGATATCCTCGCGGGCGGCCCGCTCGTCACCGCCGTCTCCGCCACCGCGCAGCGAAGGGATCTTCATGGCCATGGTCGGCATCGAGCTCATCCTCGCCAGGGAGGTCCTCGACTCCCGTGGCAACCCGACCCTCGAATGCGAGGTCCAGCTCGAGGACGGGGCGCTGGGCCGGGCGATCGTGCCGTCGGGGGCCTCGACCGGCCGCTTCGAGGCGGTCGAGCTGCGCGACGGCGGCGACCGCTACGGCGGCAAGGGCGTGCAGCAGGCCGTGCGCAACGTCGACGAGCTGATCGCCCCGCGCCTGCTCGACGAGGACCCCTACGACCAGCGGGCGGTCGACGCGCTCCTGCGCGACCTCGACGGCACCGAGAACAAGTCCGAGCTGGGCGCCAACGCCACCCTCGGCGTGTCGATGGCGGTCGCCAGAGCCGCCGCGGCCTCCCTCGAGGTGCCGCTCTTCCGCCACCTCGGTGGGATCTCGGCGTACCTGCTGCCGGTGCCGATGATGAACGTGCTCAACGGCGGCGTGCACGCCGACAACGACGTCGACTTCCAGGAGTTCATGGTCGTGCCCGTCGGGGCGCCCTCGTTCTCCGAGGCGCTGCGCATGGGCGTCGAGGTCTACCACGCGCTCAAGGGCGTGCTGAAGGCCCGCGGGCTGTCCGCCGGCGTCGGCGACGAGGGCGGCTTCGCGCCCGACCTGCCGGGCAACGAGGCCGCGCTGGAGCTGCTGGTCGAGGCGATCGGCAAGGCCGGCTACGAGCCGGGCGGCGAGGTCGCGCTCGCCCTCGACCCGGCCACCAGCGAGCTGTGGGACCAGGGCCGCTACGAGCTGCCCGGCGACGGCCGCACGCTCGACTCGGACGGCATGGTCGAGCTGTGGCGCGGCTTCTGCGACCGCTACCCGATCGTCTCGATCGAGGACGGCCTCGCCGAGGAGGACTGGGCCGGCTGGACGGCGCTGACCGGCGTCCTCGGCGACCGGGTGCAGCTGGTGGGCGACGACCTGTTCGTCACCAACGTCGAGCGCATCCGCCGCGGCCTGGCCGAGCGGGCCGCCAACGCCGTGCTCATCAAGGTCAACCAGATCGGCACGCTGACCGAGACGTTCGACGCGGTCGAGCTGGCCCACCGCAGCGGCTGGAGCACGGTGGTGAGCCACCGCTCCGGCGAGACCGAGGACACCACCATCGCCGACCTGGCGGTCGCGGCGGGCTCGGGGCAGATCAAGACCGGCGCGCCCAGCCGCAGCGAGCGGGTCGCCAAGTACAACCAGCTCCTGCGCATCGAGGAGGTGCTGGGGGAGAGCGCCCGCTTCCCGGGACGGCGCGCCTACCCGCGCACCTGGCCCGGCGGCACCCTGTGAGGGTGCCACGCCTGGCCACCATGCCGGGCCGCGGCGGCCGGGCGGCGTCCCGCCCGCAGCGGCGCGAGCTGCGCCCGCCGCTCGGCCTGACCGCCCGTGGCGTGCTGCTCCTGCTGGTCCTGTTCGCCCTTGCGGTCACCGCCGTCTACCCGCTCAGGGAGTACGTCCAGCAGCGCAGCCGCATCGAGCAGCTCGCCGCCAAGCAGCGCGCCCTGCAGGCCGAGAACGATCGCCTGCAGCGCGAGCAGCAGCGCCTGCACGACCCTGCCTACGTGGAGCAGCTCGCCAAGCGCGACTACAACATGGTCAAGCGTGGCGAGGAGGTCTGGCAGCTCAGCGGCGAGCCGCCGCAGGCGCCGGCGGCCAAGCCGGCACCGCCCCCACCACACAAGCCCTGGTACCAGCGCCTCTGGCAGCGCGCCACCGGCTGGCTGCGCTAGCCGACGGCGCGCGCGGCGGGCCGCTGAGCTGCCGATCGGGCGAACGTGCTGAAGGGCTAACTACTACGCAAGTCTCGCTAAGTTCGTTTGTTGACGGCCAGGAGGGGCGACCCTACGATGAGGGAGAGTCGGCAGTGCCTGGCTCGGGGTCAACCTTTCGTTTCACTCTAGCGTTAAGGAGTCGGTCGCCAGTATGAGTGCCGAGGTCGGGGCCATCGTCTCGGGTACCGTTGCTCGCCTCGCCCCCTACGGAGCGTTCATCAAGCTCGAGACGGGAGAAACGGGGCTCGTGCACATCTCCGAGATCGATCGGAACTACGTACGCTCGGTCGAGGAGCACCTTCGCATCGACGACACGGTCACCGTCAAGGTCGTCGGCATCAAGGACGACGGCAAGATCGACCTGTCGATCAAGCAGGCCGCGCCCGACTGGCAACCCGAGCGGCCCAGGCTGCGCAAGGGCAAGGACCCCGAGTTCGAGCAGAAGCTCAAGCGCTTCATGCGCTCGAGCGAGGAGCGCCTGGTCGACGTGAAGCGCCAGCGGGAGGGCCGGCGCGGCTAGCGCCGCGACCCTCCTTGCCCCGCACCCCCAAGCGCTCTCCACGCCGACCCGACCCGGCCGCGCTGCCCGACCCGTTCCAGCTCTCCTGGCGTCCGTCGCCGGTGGCCGCTGCGCCCGACCCGCGCCCCGCGCCCGGCTGGGCCGCCAGCCTGCCCGAGGCGTCGCCCACCGAACGCCGCCTGGTCGAGGCCCAGCTCGGACGGGAGGCGCGGGGCCGCATGGCGGTCGCCGCCCGCTGCCGCTACGGCCTGCCCGCGGTGGTGCGCACCGGCCCGCGCCTGCCCGACGGCACCCCGTTCCCGACCCTGTACTGGCTCACCTGCCCGGCCGCCAGGGCGGCGGTCGGCCGCCTCGAGGCCGCCGGCTGGAACGCCGCCCTCTCGGAGCGGGTCGCCGCCGACGCCGAGCTGGCCCGCGCGCACGCCGATGCCCACGCCGGCTACCTGGCCCAGCGCGACGCGCTGCAGCGGCTGCCAGGCGACCCCGCCGTCGGCGGGCTACCGGGTCGCGTCAAGTGCCTGCACGTGCTGTACGCGCACGAGGTCGCCACCGGCGCCGACCCGGTCGGGCGGGTGGTGCGGCGCACGGTCGACCCGGTGGACTGCCCCGGCCCCTGCGTCGAGCTCTCGCCGCCATCCGGCGGGGCGGGGCCGTCGACGGCGGCTCGAGGCCCCGCCGACCTGGCCAGGGCCGCCGGGCCGACCGTCGGGTGAGCCCCATGCGCCTGGCCGCCCTCGACATCGGCACCAACTCCACCCGCCTGCTGATCGCGGACGTGGCCGATGGCCGCGTCGCCAAGGAGCAGGCCCGCGCCATGGTGATCACCCGGCTCGGGCGCGGCGTCGACGCGACGCGGCGCTTCGACCCGGCGGCGCTGGCCCGCACGCTCGAAGTGGTCGGCGAGTACGCCGACCGCTGCAGGGCGCTGGCGGTGGAGGCGGTCAGGGTGGTGGCCACCAGCGCCACCCGAGACGTGCGCAACCGGGAGGAGCTCGTGGCCGGGGTGCTGGCCCGCACCGGGGTCGAGCCCGAGGTGCTCAGCGGTGAGCAGGAGGCGGCCGCCACCTGGGCCGGGGCGACCGCCGACCTGCCCGGCGCCGAGCGCACCCTGGTGGTCGACATCGGCGGCGGCTCCACCGAGTTCATCACCGGCGTGCCCGGCCGGCCGGGTAGCCCGGAGGCGATGGTCTCCCTCGACATCGGCTGCGTCCGCCTGACAGAGCGCCACCTGCACGGCGACCCATGGGAGGACCACGAGGTGGCCGCCATGCGCGCCGACGTGCGCGCCCACCTCGCGCGGCTCTCCGGCGTGCTCGACCCGGCGGCGGCCAGCCGGGTGGTCGGCGTCGCCGGCACGGTCACCACGGTGGTGGCGCTCGCGCTCGAGCTGCCCGCCTACGACGCGCACGCGATCCACCACGCCACCGTGGAGGCCGGCCAGGTGGAGGCGACGGCGGCGCGCCTGCTGGCGCTGACCGTCGCCGAGCGGGCCGCGCTGCCGGTGATGGCCAAGGGACGCGAGGACGTGATCGCCGCCGGCGCGGTCGTCCTGGATGAAATCTGCCGTTCCTTCGGATTTGCTCGAATTGTAGCGAGCGAAGCGGATATTCTGGACGGCGTGCTCCTTGGGCTGGCCGCTCGGACCGCAGCAGGAGGCAGGCCGTGGACACCCGACACCCGGAAGGGTCGCTCGCCGACCAGGCCGGCCTAGCCCCGCGCTACCGCGCGACCGCGGTCGAGGGCATCACCGGGATCCCCGCCAGCACGCTGCGCTCGTGGGAGCGACGCTACGGCTGGCCGCAGCCCGCCCGCACCGCGTCCGACCAGCGCCTCTACTCCGACCACGACGTCGCGGTGGTGCGCTTCCTGCAGCGCAGGCGTGCCGAGGGCATGTCGATGGCCCAGGCGACCGGCCTGCTCGACCAGAGCGGCGACCAGGACCCCGAGCAGATCCCGGAACGGCTCGTCGCCGCCCTGCGCGGCTTCGACGAGTTCGCCGCCGAGCAGGCATTCGCCGCCGGCGAGCGCCTGCTCGGCGCCGAGGGCGCCGCCCTCGAGCTGGTCCCGCGGACGATCGCCGCGGTGTCGGCCGGCGCCGAGGGCGATGCGGCCGTCGGGGTCGAGCACTTCGCCTCGAACTTCCTGCGCCGTCAGCTGCTGCGCCTGCTGTGCGCGCTGCCGCTGCCACGCGGCCGTCCCCTGCTGGTCGGCTGCGGTCCCGACGAGCAGCACGAGCTGGGCGCGCTGCTGCTCACCCTGCTGCTGCGGGCGCGTGGCCACCGGGTGGTCCACCTCGGCGCCCGCCTGCCCTGCCAGGCCCTGGAGCGGGCCGTGGCCGCGCTCGACCCGGTCGGGGTGGCGATCAGCCACACCATGCCGGAGTCGCTGGAGCAGTCGGTGGCGCTGGCGCGCCGCGGCAGTGCGCTGCCGCGGCGCTGGTGGGGTGGGGCCGCCACGGCGCTCGCGTCCGAGCTGGCAGGGCGCCTGCCCGTCACCATCCTGCCGGGCACGGTCGAGCAGGGCGCGCGTGCGATCGACGCGGCGCTGCAGCCTCGGCGGGCTACTGGCGCGGCTCGGCCTTGATCAGCTTGACCGGCAGCTCCCGGCCGGTGGGGGTGACGTAGCTGAAGCTGTCACCTGGGCGCTTGCCCATCACGGCACGGCCGAGCGCCGACTTCAGGCTCAGCACGTCCATGTCGTCGACCGCCTCCTCGCGGCTGCCGAGCAGGTAGGTCTCCGCGTCCCCGTCGATCTCCAGGTGGATCACCATGCCGGGGGTGACCGTGTCCGAGTCGGGCGCCTCGCCGACCACGGCCGAGCGCAGCAGCTCCTCGAGCTGGCGGATGCGCGCCTCCATCATGCCCTGCTCGTTCTTGGCGGCGTCGTAGTCGGCGTTCTCGCGGATGTCCCCGTGCTCGCGCGCTACGCCGATCTGCTGCGAGACGCGCTCGCGCCCCTCCGTCCGGAGCGACTCCAGCTCGGCGGCCAGACGGTCGTGGGCCTCCTGGCTGAGGTAGGTGACGCCTTGGGTCTGGGTGTTGGGCTGCGACACGGTCGAGACCTCCTTGGCCGGCCGAAGCCGAGCGCCGGCCTCTCCCTCCCCCTGAGGGCGAAGCCGGCTACCCGGATCACGGTGCACGGGGTCGGCTCAAGGCCCACCGCCGCGCAGGTCCTCGAAGGGCCGGAAAGCGCGAAGGCGGGCAGGCCGCCCGCTTGCGGCCAACCCTACCCCTGAGCGCGGCATCCCGCCAAGGGTCGTGGCCGCTCCGGGCTGGTCGCGCCGGTCGTCAGGGGGAGGCGACGATCGCGGCAGCCTGCCTCCGGCCAGGCCGCTCGGCGGGCAGCTCGACCACGGCGGGAGGGTCGCCGACGCGCGGCAGGCGCAGCTCGAAGCGGGCCCCGGTGCCGCTCGCCGCCTGCCCGGCGCCGCTGGCCTCGGCGACGACCAGGTCGCCGCCCTGCGCCCGGGCCAGCTCGCGGGCGATGTGCAGGCCGAGCCCGACCCCGCCGGCGCGGTTGGCGGTGCCCGCCTCGAGCTGGATGAAGCGCTGGAAGATGTGCTCCCGCTCGCTGGCGGGGACGCCGGGCCCCGCGTCCTGGACCGCGAGCACCACCGCGTCACCGACGACGGCGGCCTCGAGCTGGATCGGCTCCCCACGCGGCGAGTACTTGGCGGCGTTGTCCACCAGGTTGCCGAGCACCGCCAGGATGGCGTCGGCGGCCGCCCGCACGGGCAGCACGCCGTCCACGTCCACGAGGACCTCCCGGTCCGGGTGGCAGAGCTGTGCCGTCCAGGCCGCCTGGCGCACCAGCTCGCCGGCCTCGACCAGGCTGTCGGCGGCGGCGGCCCCGGGGCCGGCCGCGGCCTGCTCCACGCGGACCTCGAGCAGGAGCTGCTCGACCAGGCGCTTGAGGCGCTCGCCCTGGCGGGTGGCCACCTCGAGGAACGCCTCGCGCTCGGCCCGGCTGAGCTGCGGGCCGCGGCGGGTGAGGGTCGCCAGCGAGCCGAGCACCGCGGTCAGGGGCGTGCGCAGCTCGTGGGAGACGGTGGCGAGCAACTCGGCCTGGCGGCGCTCGCGCTCCTCGACCCGGCGGAGCAGCTCTTCCTCCTCGCCGAGCAACCGGTCCTGCTCGGCCGCTGCCGCCCGGGAGGCCACCAGCGCCGCGGCGGCCGCGGCCCGGCGCCGCTCGGCCACGGCGGCGTCACGGCAGGCCAGCCACAGCGCGGCGGTCGGCGCCAGCAGCAGCAAGACCAGCAGGCTGGCGTGCCTGGCCGCGGCCAGCATCGCCGGCGTGGCGGCGAGCAGCGCCAGCGGTGCCCAGGCGGGTGGGCCGGCACCGTGCAGCCAGCGCCACCGCCGCGTCAGCGCGGCGATGCGGCGTCGCGGCGCGGGCGCGCCGCCACCGTCGTCGTGGCCGGGCGCGGCGAAGGCGGCGGGGTGGCGGCCGGCCGCCACCGCGAGCCCGGCCTCGGCGAGCGCGTCGACCACCAGGAAGGCGGCCGCGGCGAGCGCCCAGGCGGGCAGGTCGGCCGTTGCCAGCTGGGGTCCGCCGCCAAGCAGCCGGTAGAGCCCGTCGGCGGCTGCAAGGGCGAGCGTGCCGCGGCCGAGCGCGAACGCGGTGCGCAGCCGCGTCGCCCGTTGCACCAGGCCGGCCGCGAGCGCGCCGACGGCGAGGGCGAGCGCGCCCGCGGCAGCGCCCCAGCCGAGCGCGAGGGTGAGCGCGAACGCGCCGGACGCTGCGGCCAGGTCACGGTCCTCGCGGTGGCGGCGGCGGACCGGCACGGGCAGCAGTCGCACCGCCAGGATGGACGCGGCGAACAGCCAGAACACCGCCGGCCGGCGCAACGCGACGCCGACGCCGTCGCGCGCGACGAGCACGCCGAGCACGGCCAGCCCCGCCGCCGCAACGGCCGTCAGGTAGGCGGTCAGGCGCAACGAGCTGCGGGCACGACCCGCTACCAAGCCCCATCACCCCCCCGGATGGCGCCCGGCCGGTCCGCTCGAGCTGTGGACCTCTGGGCAGCGGGACACCAGAATCCGGCGTCCCAGGACCCGGTCAGTATACCTAAAAGGGATCAAGCTGCTATCCGTGGGAATGCTACCGATAGCGGACCTGCCGCTGGTCGGAGAGCCTGGATCGACGACGATGCTCCTGGTCGCATGCGTGCTGCTCGCCGTCCTCACGGTGCCGCTCGCGGGCGGGCGACTCGCCGCCCTGGCCGAGGTGCACGTCCGGCTCGGCTGGGTGCTGCCGCTCGCCCTCGCGCTGCAGACCGCCAGCATCTACCTGCCTGGCCTGCCCGGCACTGCCCGCATCGCCCTGCAGGTGCTCTCCTACCCGGTGGCCGGGCTGTTCCTGGCGGTCAACCCGAAGCTTCCAGGCAGGCTCGCCGTCGCCGTCGGTGGCCTCTCGAACCTGCTCGCCATCAGCGTCAACGGCGGCGTGATGCCGGCCTCACCCGCCGCCGCCAGTGCCGCCGGCCTCCCGGCGGGATCGGCCGGCTACAGCAACTCGGCGGTGCTCGCCCATCCCCGGCTCGCCTTCCTCGGCGACGTCCTGGCCGTGCCGGCCTCCTGGCCGTTCGCCAACGTCTTCAGCGTCGGCGACGTGCTGATCGTGCTCGGCGTCGCCTGGGCACTGCACCGTCTGGCCGGTTCCCGCCTCGCCCGGCCAAACAGGTGAGGTGCTGGAAAATGAGCATACTCACATAAACATTGACACATACGCAGAACCCGCCAATGCTCCTAGGTCCCACAGGCTGTGGCCGGCCCAGCCAGGGCCGGCCACGGCCTGGCGGCGGTTGTCGGGTCGGTCCGCTAGGCTCTTGCGCGGATCCCCGGACTGCAGGAGCTGGACGACCGTGCCGCGTACCCTGCTCGCTGTGCACGCGCACCCCGACGACGAGTCGTCGAAGGGCGCGGGCACCCTCGCCCGCTATGCCGACGAGACCGTCCGCACCGTAGTGGTCACCTGCACAGGTGGCGAGGCCGGCGAGATCCTCAACCCGGCCATGGACCAGCCGGGCAACCTCGAGCGCATGCCGGAGCTGCGCCGCCAGGAGCTGGCCAAGGCGCTCGAGATCCTGCGCATCAGCGCCCACTACTGGCTCGGCTACCGCGACTCGGGCATGCCGGACACCGAGTACAACGCCCACCCGGAGGCGTTCGCCAATGTCGACCTCGACGAGGCCACCGGGCGCCTGGTCCGCATCATCCGCGAGGAGCGGCCGCAGGTCGTGCTCACCTACGACGAGCGCGGCGGCTACCCGCACCCCGACCACATCCGCACCCACGAGGTCTCCGTGGCCGCGTTCGAGGCGGCGGGCGACCCCGACCGCTACCCCGAGGCCGGCGCCCCGTTCCAGCCCCTCAAGCTCTACTACCACGCCGCCTTCACCAGGCGTCAGCTCGAGGCGATCCACACCGGCGCGGTGGCGCGCGGCATCGAGAGCCCGTTCGGTGAGTGGCTGGAGCAGTGGAACTCGGACGAGCATCCCGAGCCGAACGTCACCACCCAGGTCGACGTGAGCCGCTTCATGGCCCAGCGGCGCGACGCGCTGATCGCGCACGCCACCCAGATCGACCCCAACAGCTTCTGGTTCTCGATCCCGGAGGAGATCGTCGCTGACGTCTACCCCTGGGAGGACTACACCCTGGCGCGCTCGCTGGTCGGCACGGACGGGCGGGAGACCGACCTGTTCGCCGGCATCAGCCCCGACGGTGGGCCACTGGGGTAGGTCGCGCCGAACGCCCCACCCTGGCACCTGTGGTCGTAGAATCCTGCGGTCTCTGATGGGGCCCGTCCGGCCCCCGGGGTGCGCAGTGGGGGGCCAACGGTGTCCAACAGCCCGGTCCGGCTCGGCTCGGTGGCCTTCCAGGTCCGGACGCCGGCGACCAAGATCCTCCCGCCCGCGCTGCCCGCCGCCTGGGTGGAGCGCCCCGAGCTGCTCGCCCGCCTCGAGGGGGCGCTGCAGCGCCGCCTGACGACGGTGGTGGCCGGACCCGGGTACGGCAAGTCGACCCTGCTGGCCAACTGGGCGGCCGCCGTGCGCGCCTCCTGGTACGGCCTGGAGCGCGAGGACGCCGCCCTGCCCGTGTTCGTCCGCGGCCTGGTCGAGGCGCTGCGCCTGCGGCTGCCCGGCCTGCCGTCCGACGTCGCGGCCGCGGTCGACGCCGGCCCCGGCCCGGACGGCGACGAGGGGGCCAGGGCCGACGGCATCGCCGCGGTGCTCGGCGAGGTGCTCGAGCAGCAGCTCGGCAGCGACCTCGTGCTGGTCCTCGACGACGTGCAGGAGATCGCCGCGGGCAGCCCGCCGGCCCACCTGGTCGAGGCCCTCTGCCGTCACGCCCCGCCAGGCTTCCACCTGGTCCTGTGCTCGCGCGCGGAGCCGCCCTTCCCGGTCGAGCGGCTGCGCGGCCGTGGCCAGGTGCTGGAACTGGACGGCGCGCGGCTCGCCTTCACCCCGGAGGAGACCGTCGCGCTGCTTGCCGCGATGCTCCCCGAGGACGCCCAGGGCGAGGCGGGGGAGGGGAGCGTCGAGCGCCTGGCCGGGCCGCTGCACGCGATGACCGGCGGCTGGCCGGCGGCGAGCTGCCTCGCCGCCGAGACCTTGCGCCACCTGGCGCCGGAGGAGCGGGTGGCGAGCCTGGCCGGGCTGCGCCGGCCGGGCGGGCGCATCTTCGCCTACCTGGCCGAGGAGGCGTTCGCGCACGAGGACCCGGCGGTGCGCGAGCTGGTCAAGCGAATGGCCCCGTTCGGCCGCTTCACGATCGGCCTCTGCCAGGCGCTCGGGGTGGAGGCGGAGGCGACCCTGCTGACGCGGCTCGCGCGGGACGGGCTGTTCCTGGAGCCGCGGGCAGGCGCCGACGGCTGGTTCGTGCTCGGCGGGCTGGTACGCGAGTTCGCCCTCGCCTCCCTGCCCCTGGCCGAGGAGGAGCGCCGCGAGCTGTACCGCGGGGCCGCCGGCTGGTTCGCCGCCAACGGCCACCCGCGCGAGGCCCTCGAGGCCGCCGCGGCCCTCGGCGACGACGCCGCCCTCGCCGGCTACCTGGTCGAGCACGGCTCGGCGATGCTGGCAGCCGGGGCGGTCGCCGGGGTGGTCGCGGCCGCGGCCCGGCTGCCGGCGCCGCTGCGCACCGCGGCCGTCGAGCAGCTCGAAGGCCAGGCACGGCAGGTGCAGGGCGACTGGCAGGGCGCCCTGGAGTGCTTCCGCCGCGCGGCCGGGGGCGCCGACCGGCTGCACCCGGGGCTGGCCTGGCGGCTCGGCCTCATCCACCACTTCCGCGGTGACCTCGACGAGGCGCTCGCCACCTACGCCCGCGGCCGCCTGGACGACGGCGGCGGCGCCACGCCCGACGAGGCCCTGCTGCTGGCCTGGACCTCGACCGCGCACTGGCTGCGTGGCGAGGTCGAGGCCTGCCGCGCGGCTGCCACCAGCGCGCTCGAGGCGGCCGATGCGTGCGGCGACCAGCAGGCCCTCGCCGCGGCCTACACCACCATGGCGATGCTGTCGGCGCTCGAGGGCGACCGGGCCGGCAACGACGCCAACTACCTGCGGGCGCTCGAGGCGGCCGAGCATGCCCGCGACGTGCTGCAGCTCGCCCGCATCCGCACCAACCGGGCCTCGCGCGCCATCGAGGAGGGCTTCTGTGCCGAGGCGCTCGCCGAGCTGGAGATCGCCGTGCGCCTGGCCGAGCTGGCCGGCTTCGCCCCCGTGCTGGGCCTGGCGCTCAGCAACCGCGGCGAGGCCCACCTCGGCCTCGGGCGGCTAGACGAGGCGGTGGCCGACTTCGAGGTGGCCAAGGCGACCTTCCAGCGCATCGGCAGCAGCATGGTCGCCTACCCCCTTGCCGGGCTCGGCGACGTCTACCGCGAGCGGGGCGACCTCGCCCTGGCCCGCGCGGCCTACGAGGAGGCCGTCGCGATCGCCGAGCGCTCCGGCGACCTGCAGGGCCTGGTGCCCGCCCAGGCGGGCCTGGCGCAGGTGCTCGCCGGCGACGAGCCACGGCGCGCCCGCAAGCTCGCCGAGCAGGCCGTCGGCCACGGCCCAGGGATGAGCTACGTGGCCGCCCAGCTCGCCGCCGGCTGGGTCACGCTGGCGCGGGGCGAGCGCCGCCAGGCGGCGCGCCTGGCGGACGCGGCGGCCAGGACCGCACGGAGCCGCCGCGACCGCGTCGGCATGGCCACCGCGCTGGAGCTGCGCGCCATGGCCGCGCCGGAGCCGGCCAGGGAGCTGTCCAGGCTGCGGGAGGCGGCCACCATCTGGGCGGCGGTCGGCAACCAGGTCGGGCAGGCGCGCAACGCCCTCGCCGTGGCCCGCCTCGAGGGGGTGGACGGCGTGGCCGTCGAGCGGGCCGAGGCCCGGCTGCGCGCCCTCGGGGTGCGCGTGCGGGCAGAGGCCGGCGCCGGCCTGCTGCACGCCGTCGCCGCGCCGGCGCTGGCCCCGGTGCAGGTCCAGGCGCTCGGCGGCTTCCGGGTGCTGCGCGCCGGCGCGCCCGTCGGCGCCGAGGAGTGGCGCTCGCGCAAGGCGCGCGACCTGCTCAAGCTGCTGATCGCCAGGCGCGGCCGGCCCACCTCCCGCGAGCTCGCCATGGAGGCCCTGTGGCCGGGCGAGGCGCCAGAGCGGCTCTCCAACCGGCTCTCGGTGGCCCTCTCGACCGTCCGCGCCGTGCTCGACCCGGAGCGCCGCTTCGCCCCCGACCGCTTCGTCGCGGCCGACAAGCACGTGCTGTGGCTGGCCGACCTCGCCGTCGACGTCGAGGAGTTCCTGGCGGCGGCGCGCGCCGGCCTGGCAGCCGCCGGCGCCGACGCCGCGGTCGACCTGCTGACCGCCGCCGAGGCCGCCTACGCGGGCGACTTCCTCGAGGACGACCCCTACGAGGACTGGGCCGTGCCACTGCGCGAGGAGGCAAGGGAGGCCTACGTCGCGGTGGCCCGCACCCTCGCCAGGCTCGCCGCGCAGGCCGGCGAGCACGACCGGGCGGTCCGCTACCACCTGCGTGTGCTGGAGCACGACGGCTACGACGAGGAGGCGCACCTCGGCCTTGCCCGGGTGCTGTCCGAGGCCGGCCGGCACGGCGAGGCACGGCGCCGCTACCGGCTCTACACCGAGCGCATGGGCGAGATCGGGGTGGAGGCGGCGCCGTTCCCCGGTGGTCGTCGCACGGCCGCGCCGGCCGGGGCCGCGCCGGCCGGCCCGTCCGGCCCCTCCGCCGCTTTCAGCCCGCCTTAAGCCTGGCCGAACCCGGCCGTAGAGGATGGCGGCATGCAGACGTTCCTGGTACGCGTGTGGACACCGGCCGAGGGTCACCTCGGCAGCGAGCCGCAGCGCCTTCGCGGCGTGGTGGAGCACGTCGCCACCAGGCGCAGCAGGCCCTTCCAGGGGGAGCCAGACCTGCTCGCGTTCATCGAGGACTGCCTGCAGGGGCCCGAGTAACCGGCTGCCCGCGCGCCGGTCGGCCGTCGCCGTTGGCGGCCGCACGGCGGGCGGGGTGCCCGGTCGGCCAGGAGTCGGCGAACGGGGGGGACGCCGAACGGGGGGCCTGGCCGGCCGGGCTTCGTGCTCGCCGGCCCGTGCGCGTCGCGGCGCCGGATGGGGCAATCCTGAGCTGCGGAAGCACTACAATCCCTGAATCCCTGGATCGCTCTTGGGGAGGTGGCCCGTAGCCGCGCGCTGGCTGGACTGAGGAGCGACGAAGGAGCGACGAGGGAAGCCAGCGCACAAAGCGGCGGAGGGCCACCGACCGTTTGAATAAGGAGGACCACCCCCATGCAGGTGCTCGACTCGATCCTCGACACCGTGGGGGGGACGCCGCTGGTGCGGCTGTCACGGGTGGGCCGTGCGGTCGCCCCGGACCTGCTCGCCAAGGTCGAGTACCTGAACCCGGGCGGCTCGGTCAAGGACCGCATCGGCCTGGCCATGGTGGAGCGCGCCGAGCGCGACGGCCTGCTCGCCCCTGGCGGCACGATCATCGAGCCGACCAGCGGCAACACCGGCGCGGGGCTGGCCGTGGTCGCCGCGCTCAAGGGCTACCGCTGCGTCTTCGTCATGCCCGACAAGATCAGCCAGGAGAAGATCGCGCTGCTGCGCGCCTACGGCGCCGAGGTGGTGGTGACGCCGACGGCGGTGGCCCCGTCGTCGCCGGAGTCGTACTACTCGGTCGCCAACCGGCTGAGCGCCGAGATCCCCGGCGCCTACCAGCCCAACCAGTACGCCAACCAGGCCAACCCCGAGGCGCACTACCGCAGCACCGGCCCCGAGGTGTGGCAGCAGACCGGCGGCAGGCTGGACGTGTTCGTCGCCGGGGTTGGCACCGGCGGGACCATCAGCGGCGTCGGGCGCTACCTCAAGGAGCGCAAGCCCGAGGTGACGGTGGTCGGCGCCGACCCGGAGGGCTCGATCTACTCCGCTCCCGACGACGTCCACCCCTACCTGGTCGAGGGCGTCGGCGAGGACTTCTGGCCGGAGACCTTCGACCGCTCGTTGGTCGACCGCTGGGTTACCGTCTCCGACCGCGACTCCTTCTTGATGACCCGGCGCCTGGCCCGCGAGGAGGGCCTGCTGGTCGGCGGCTCGTGCGGGCTGGCGGTGCACGCCGCGGTGGCGGTGGCCGGCGAGCTCGGCCCGGACGCGACCGTGGTGGTGCTGCTGCCCGACGGCGGCCGCGGCTACCTCTCCAAGGTCTACAGCGACGACTGGATGCGCGAGTACGGCATGCTGCCGCGCCGCCGCGGCGCCGTCTCCGACGTGCTCGCCGCCAAGTCCGACCACACCCCCGCGCTGGTCACGGTCGCCGCCCACCAGCGCGTCAGCGAGGCGATCGACCTGCTGCACGCCTACAGCGTGAGCCAGCTCCCGGTGGTGTCCGGCGACGACCCGTCCGACCTGTCCAGCGTGGTCGGCTCGGTGCAGGAGGGCTCCCTGCTCGAGCGCCTGTTCCGCAAGACGGAGGTGCTCGACGCCGAGGTCATCGAGGTGATGGACGCGCCCTTCCCGACCGCCGAGCGGCACATGCCGGTGGAGGAGGCGTTCGAGCTGCTCTCCAAGGGCCGCTCCACCGCCGTGCTGGTCACCGAGCAGGGCCGCGCCGTCGGCGTGATGACCCGCTCCGACATCCTCGACCACCTGGCCGCCGCCAGCCGCGGCCACTGACGCTCCCGACCACGAGGCGGAACGCGATGTCCTTCGACCAGGCCGAGTTCGAGACCAGGGCGGTCCACGTCGGCTCCGAGCCCGACCCGCTGACCGGGGCGGTGATCGCCCCCATCTACCAGACGTCGACCTTCGCCCAGGAGGCGCCGGCGCGCCACCGGGGCTACGAGTACGCCCGCACCGGCAACCCGACCCGTGACGGCCTCGAGGCCTGCCTGGCGTCGCTGGAGGGGGTGCCGGCCGGCGGCCCTGGCGGGGCGCTCTGCTTCGCCTCGGGCATGGCCGCCACCACCACCGTGCTGCAGACCATGCGACCGGGCGACCACCTGGTGCTGTCCAGCGACGTCTACGGCGGCACCTACCGGGTGGTGGCGCGGCTCTTCGCCGACTGGGGCCTGCACTTCACCGTGGTCGACATGACCAGCCTGGACGCGATCAAGCAGGCGGTCAGGTCCGAGACCAGGCTGGTGTGGGTGGAGACCCCGACCAACCCGCTGCTCGGCGTGGTCGACCTGGCCGGCACGGCCGAGCTGGCCCACGCCGCCGGCGCGCTGTGCGCGGTGGACAACACCTTCGCCACGCCGTTCCTGCAGCAGCCCCTCGAGCTCGGCGCCGACCTGGTGGTGCACTCCACCACCAAGTACCTCGGCGGCCACTCCGACGTGGTCGGCGGCGCGTTGGTGACCCGCCTGCCGGAGCTGTACGAGCGCTGCCGGTTCCTGCAGAACGCGGCCGGTGCGGTGCCTGGGCCGATGGACTGCTGGTTGACCCTGCGCGGGGTCAAGACGCTGCCGCTGCGCATGCGCGCCCACTGCCACAACGCCATGCGGGTGGCCACCTTCCTGGCCGGCCGGCCGGAGGTCGCCGAGGTTCGCTACCCCGGCCTGCCCGGCGACCCGGGCCACGAGCTGGCCGCGGCGCAGATGCGCGGCTTCGGCGGCATGGTGTCGTTCCGTCCCGCCGGGGGCGTGGCCGCCGCCGAGCGCCTCGCCGCGGCCACCCGCGTGTTCACCCTGGCCGAGAGCCTCGGCGGCGTCGAGAGCCTGATCGAGCTGCCCGGCGTGATGACCCACGCCAGCGTGGCCGGCACCGACGCCGAGGTCCCGCCGGACCTGGTACGGCTCTCGGTCGGCATCGAGCACCCCGACGACCTGGTGGCCGACCTGGAGCAGGCCCTCGACGGCCTGCCCGCCGCCGGCTGAGGCGCGCGGTGCCCCGGGGAGGCTGGGCCGGCCGGAGCCTGCGGCTACGCGGCCGCGGGGAGCCGCGCCGGAGCGCCACGGGCGGCGCGCCGGCCGGGCGCGCCGCCGAGTCCGAGGGTGCCGCCGGCGCCGGGCGGACCGGCGAGGACGTCGTGGTGCGCCGTGCGCGTCCTGGGGACCTCGACGCGATCGTCGAGCTTTTCGCGAGCGTGGCCGCCGAGGGCCGCTGGATCGCCGCCGAGGGCACGATCGACCGGAACCGGCGCCGTCGCCAGCTGCGCGAGCGGCTCCACCAACCCGAGACGGCCATGTTCGTTGCCGAGGCCGGCCGCGAGCCGATCGGCATGCTCCGCATCGACCTGGCCAGCTACGGCGTGGCCGAGCTGGGGATGCTGGTGGCCGCCGCGTGGCGCCGGCAGGGCGTCGGCAGCGCCCTGCTCCGCAGCGCGATCGCCTGGGCGCGCGAGGCCGGGGCGCACAAGGTCGCACTCCAGGTATGGCCGCACAACCAGGCCGCCATCAGCCTCTACGAGAGGTTCGGGTTCCAGCGCGAGGGCCTGCTCAGGCGTCACTACCGCCGCCGCAACGGCGAGCTGTGGGACGCGCTGGTGATGGGCCTGCCGCTCGACCAGCCGACCTCCCCCGGCTGACGCGCCGGGTCAGTCCTGGAACAGGCCGCTGATGCTCTCGCGGTGGTGGATGCGGCGGATCGCCTCGGCGAACAGCGGCGCCACCGAGATCACCCGCACCCTGGTGGAGAGCGGCACCGGCTGGGTCTCGATCGTGTCGGTGGTGATCAGCCGCCGGATGGGGCTGGCGTCGAGGCGCTCCATCGACCCTTCGGCGAAGACGCCGTGGCTGACCGCCGCCATCACCGACCGGGCTCCCCGCTCGATCAGCTTGTCGGCCGCCTCGACCAGGGTGCTGGCGCTGATGGTGAAGTCGTCGACCAGCACCGCGTCGCGGCCGGCGACGTCCCCGATCAGGTCGACCACCGCGGCGTGCTCGTGGTGGTCGGAGCGGATCTTGTCGGCGATCGCCAGCGGCGCGCCCAGCCGGCTGGCGATCATCCTGGCCTTCTTGGCGAAGCCGGCGTCGGGCGAGACGATCACCGGGTTCGGCAGCCCCTCGCCGCGGATCGCGTCGCACAGGTAGGGACGGGCGTACAGGTCGTCGACCGGGATGCGGAAGAAGCCCTGGATCTGCGGCGCGTGGAGGTCCATGGTGACGACCCGGTCGGCGCCGGCCGCCTCGATCGCGTCCGCGCAGACCCGGGCGCGGATCGACACCCGCGGCTCGTCCTTCTTGTCGCCCTTGGCGTAGCTGAAGTACGGCACCACCGCGGTCACCGAGGCGGCGCTGGCGCGCTTCAGCGCGTCGATCCAGAACAGCAGCTCCATGAAGTGGTCGTTGGCCGGGAACACGGTCGACTGCACCAGGTAGGCGCGGCGGCCGCGGACGTTCTCGAGCACCCGTGGGAACAGCGTGCCCTCGGAGAACCGCAGCACCTCGCCCTGGCCGACCATCACGCCGAGGTGCCCGCAGATCTCCTTGGTCAGGCGCGGGCTGGCGGACCCGGCGAAGACGAGCGGTCCGTCCGCGTCG
>WNGE01000823.1_pt1 | contig 67039 bp, 56 predicted proteins | sample 5400651 | NCBI WGS metagenome assembly WNGE01 (sample SAMN13153370, study PRJNA577476) | soil metagenome | isolation source: 60 cm soil or saprolite under grassland replicate 2 | place: USA:California | collected 2016-06-15 | reverse complement strand
ACTCTTTGCTGGACGTCAAGATCTCCGACCGGGAGATCGCAGCCGTGCCGTCACAGCGCCACCACCGGCACAGCAGGGGAACTCCAGCGTGCTGCAATCGCCGCACCAGGAGCCAACCTTATTGCGCGGGGAGTCCTAAGCCTTCTTCTCTGGCGCGTGCTCTTTGCCCAGGGACTCCTCACTGGAGTGGTCCTCTCGCTCCTTGCAGGCATGCTGACTTTCTTGGTGCTGTGGAGCAGGTTCGCCCTCGAGCGGGCCTCGTGGCTGCGACTGTGGTTGCTGACCGGTCCTCCTCTGCTCAGCTTCCTGCCGTTTCTAGTTGCCGCACCGTTGCCCGTGACTGTTGCCCTGGTGGTTCTCTGCTGGCTCATGCTTGGCCTCTGGGGAGCTGTTCGCTTCTTTCCTCTCTCAGGCATAGACGCCAGACTCCACACCGCCCGGTTTGCACAGAGCGACGAACTGGCAGAGCTTCTCCAGGGCGAAGCGGGAACAGCGAGCGTGCTTCTCGGGACGCACAGCCGCCAGCTCGTGCAAGTCAGCCCACAACCAAAGCGGCGAGAGCTTGGCAACCTGTTGGTCGTTGGTCCAACCAGATCCGGGAAAGGACTCCTGGCAGTCACGCAACTTCTCACCTGGCCGACCAGCGTCATTGTCAATGACATCAAAGGCGAGCTCTTTGCCGCGACCGCAGGGGACCGTTCACGTCTTGGTCCGGTGTTTGTCATTGATCCAACCGGCATCGGCAATCAGTACGATCCCCTCACGGGCAAAACCAGCGAGGAGGACTTGTTTTCTGCTGCCTCGCAGCTGCTGATGAAGCCGGATGAAGGAGAGGGAACGATCTTTACAGAGCGGGCAACGTGGATGCTCACGCAACTCTTTGCTGCTGCCAGAGCTGAAGGAATCGCGCCACTGCCGTATGTCAGGCACCTGGTTCGCAAGGGGTTAGGAAGTGCGGTCGCACACCTCAACGCCGTTGACCCCTTACTTGCAACGCAGTTTCTTGACTGTGCGTTTGCAGAAGCGAATCTCTCAGACCGATTCCTTCTCTCCTCCTGGGGAACGCTTTCCGCCAGGATGCGTCCCTTACTGACGGAAAAGATAGTTCGCTGCTTCGGAAGATCAGACTTTGATGCGTCCGTTCTTCTGTCTTACAGGAAGCCAGTCAGCATCTATCTTCGCTGGCCAGAGCGAGATCTCCTTGCCCTCTCACCCTTGATCCGGCTCCTGTGGGGATCACTGATTGGCGAGTTAATTACAACCTACGACCACCACGAGGGCCGCAACTGTCAACCGGTACTCCTGCTTATTGATGAAGCCGGGAGAACAGCAATTCCCACCTTAGCAGAACACGCAACAACTATTGTCGGCCGCGGACTCACGCTGTGGATTGCGGTGCAGTCACTCTCCCAACTCGAAGCAGTCTACGGCAGGGCACGATCGCAGGTCCTCCGAGATAACATGGAGAGCCAAGTCTATTACCGGCCAACTGATCTGGCAACGGCACAGTACTTAGAACACCGGTTAGGACACGTTTCCGCCTTTGCCCATTCGCACACCCTCAAAGAGGGAGAGGAGACGAGCGAGGGACGATCAGAACGGCCCATTCCGCTCTTGACAGCGCAAGATATCTTGCAATTGAGAGATGAAGAGGTGCTTGCCTTTCACCGCAGCCTGCCACCGCTCAGACTCACCCGTGCTGACTGGCGGGAGCATCCGACCCTGGCCAAACGAGTAAATCTGCGAACGCCACAGCTTCCTGTCCTGCCACCGATTACGGCGCTGCCACGAATCAACGGTGACGGGAAGGCTGTTGTTGAGGGGTATATAGACCCGGACCGACGAGCCGTATAACAGCTGCGGTCTGCATGGCGGGAAATAGGGTCCACGGCATGGTCGCAGACCGCGACAAGAATAGTGGTTGCGGCAGTCAGATACTCACTCTGACCCTTTGGCTTAGTTGACAAACCTTCTTCTTAGTGCTATCTGAAGTCTCACTCGGAACTCGCGTTGAAGGAGGCAGAAGTGGCTAGGCAGGTAGTGATCCTGGATGATCTTGACGGATCGCCCGATGCTGAGGAGATTGAGTTTGCCTGGGGTGGGACGAATCTCACCATCGACCTATCTCAAAAGAACTACAAGAAACTGGAAGAACTCCTCCGTCCATACCTCGATGCAGCCCGGCCCCGGATGGCGGCAACCGATGCAGAGCGCCAGGCCCCTAAGCGCCAGCGGACGGCTAAGGCCGAGGGTGAGAAGATCGACTACGCAAGTTTGGAGCATGCAGGAGAGCCGCACCGCGGCCGTGTCTCACCGGAGGAGGCAAAGATCGTCCAGGAGAACTTTGACGAGGTGAACAAGCGACTCTCTGAGGCCGGGATGCGCATGATTGATCCCGCAGACGCCAAGATGAAGGAGCGCTACGGCCTCAGCGCGTAGCCAGCAGAACCGTTCTTCCCACCTTCCCCGCAAAGTCCAGTCTGACTGGGCAAAGACAGCTTTTCGGAGAGTTCCGGGGAGCTGTTTTTGTTGTCTCACGCCTTGCATTTCCGATGCTTGGTATGCTATAAACCTAAAGATATGATACAAAAGACAATCACGCTCACTGATGAACTGAATCAACAAATCCAACGCCGAGTAAAGCAAGGCAACAAGCCTGAAGACGAGGTTATTCGGGAACTGCCTGAGAGCGGCATTGAAGCGCGAAAACCACGAGGGACCGTCGGTGAAGGATTACTTCGCCTTGCGAAGCTTGGCATAACAGGGCCGAAGGATCTTTCTACCCGGCATGATGACTACCTCTATGGCGACGAAGAGTGACTCCTACATCATTCGCTGATTGACAACATTGTCCTCCTTTGTTATAACGGTATTACCAGTATGCAAAGTAATACGTCATATCAACAACACGAAGGAACGCTTACCCGAAAAGGGCAAGTGACTATCCCGGCTGAGATCCGTGAACAACTTGGCCTCAAACCCAAAGACAAGGTTCGCTTCACTGTTGAAGGTGACACAGTACGGTTGATGCCGGCACCCTCCAAGCTTCTGGCAGGATATGGTGCAGTAACACCACGGAAGAAGCCAGAAGATTACGGGCAGCGTCGGGAGGACTTTGAGAAAGGAGTTGCATCGGATGTGCAGTCCGAGTCGTAACCGACTGTATGACAGTCCGCTTCTTGGATACCAACATCCTGCTTCGCTACTTCACCCGAGATGATGAGAAAAAAGCAGCACAAACCCTGTCCCTTCTTACTCGCGTTGAGAGCGGCGCAGAGAAAGTTGTCACTTCGCCACTCGTGCTCTTTGAAGTTGTTTTCACCCTTGAGCGATCCTATGCCGTCCCTAAGGCTCGTGTTGCCGAGCTTGTATTTCCCATTCTTGGACTTCGTGGGCTGAAACTGCCGAATAAGACATTGTGGCGCATGGCGCTTCGGCTCTACGTTGAGCACTCACTTGATTTCGCCGATGCATATAACGCTTCGTACATGCACGCTCTTGGGATCTCAGAAATCTACTCCTGGGATACAGATTTTGATACCATTCCAGGTATTACGAGAAGACTTGAACCAGCACATGACACGCAAGAGGCAGCATGAGCAGCATTGAACGATTACCCCAGGAACCAGCCTGGTGGAGAGATCCGGGGGAGGAAGCAACCATCAAGAGGCGAGACGCACTCGTTGCCTTTCGTGTTGAAGAGCTTGAGGCTGCGACCTCGGAGCTTGCAGAGCTCGTGGAAACGGAGCCAACGGACACCCAGGCACTTGCAGAACTGATTGCCCAGCAGTGGTCAGTGTCCTACCTGACGATGCTGGGGAGGGGACAGAGCACGTACTTCCCAACCGGCGAGCAGACCAAACAAGCAGTTGCAGCCGGCCAACAAACCGCAGATGAAGCCTTGCGCTACGCCCGGAAACTTCCCAAGCAGGTCCTTCGGGCTGCGTTCAAGCTGGCCCATCAGGCAACGGCGCAAGACGAGTAGAAGCGCTCTGTTTCCGTGGAGAACCCTGGTGTCCTGCCTGGTTTTCCATCCTAGTGCCACCCCACCACCTGCAAGCCCGCTCCGTTCCTCCTTCGCTGCGCTCAGTCCGGTACTCACGTCCTTCGGACTCGCTACGCCCCGTCAAACGTGGCTGCGCTCGGGCTTTCCGGCCGCGGGGTCCCCGTCACTTCCTATGCCAGTACCAGGCAGGGGGAGATAGAGGGGGAGAACCTCATGGCGGCAGAGCTTCGCGACCTGTATACCGATCCGCTCCGCGCACGAGCTGCTGAGCAGGCTGCTGCGCTTTCCGAGCTCGTCAAGGACTGTCGGCGTGAAGGCCGTCCCGTTCCTGCGTCAGTCCTCACTGCGGTGGACGCACTGTGGCGTTGGGCTGCCTTTGAGCTCACCCCTCGGCCTCGTCGCAGTGGTTGTGGCCGGCTGAGTGGTGCCTACGCTGATACACCGCTTCCCCTGGAGCTCTCAGAGCCCGACGGGTAGGCATGAGGCGACCGCGAAACCCCACAGTCTGGAATATCGTGTCTGCCTACTGCACGAGCAGAGTCTCAACAGCCTCAAGCGTACTGTCCAATTCCTCAAGCGCAGTCGTGATACTCTCTCCGACTTCACCCCACGATTCGCCACGCTCTCGCTGCACGTCTGCGCGTTCCCCATCTCCCTCCACGGCACAGAGCCTATCGCTGAGCTGCTGCACCTCTTTTTGCAAGTACATCAATTCTTTCAGTGTGATCCGAAGACTTTTGGCGAGCTTCCGCTCGTCCCAGATGCCCACGACTCATATCCTCCTCTCTTCGACTGGCTCTGCCTCAGGAGCTTCTACCGGAGTCTACCAGAAAAGAAGCGATGCAAGGTGGCTCTGAGGCATAAGATAGTTGGATATATACCGTGAATAATATATACTACGGCGACCAGTACATGAATCCTGAGAAGATACGGTCTTATACCCCACGACCATATGAAAGCAGGACCCCAAGAACCCGAAACGTCAAACCGCTCTTAGAGCTCATCCGGCCACGAGAGCAGGGTACGTCTGGTGAGATTCTGAGTGGGCAGTGGCGTGAGAAAGCATTCTGCAACGGTCTGCCCGCTGAAGTCTTCTACGGCAACGGAGACTTCACGGAGATGACCCAGGCAGAAGTTCACCGGGCAAAAGCAATCTGCCAGAACTGTGTTGTGATGGAAGAATGCCGAGACTACGCTATCGCTGCTCGTGAGGGACTTGGTGTTTGGGGCGGGATGACATCAGACGAGAGACGGGTAGAGCTTGGACGGCGATTGGCAGAAGGCCGGCAACAGCAGGAGCAGTGAGCACCTCAGTTCGGTGGTCGAGTCTGAGACCGTTGCCGCAATTCCTCAACCCGCTTGTGCAACGCTGCCATTTCCTCACGTCGCTTTATGACTGTTTCCCTGACTCCTTCAAGCTCGACAAGGAGCGTCATGATTGCTGCTCTCAAGGGTTCTGGAAACGGTTCGTCTCTGCGCTCTTCTCTGTCGACACCCGACATGAAGCGAAGCTTAGGTCCAAGCGCGTGCAGGAGCTCCTCCTGCTCCTCTTCAGTAATGGCCGAAAAGAGATCGTGCGCGACTCGATTGCGGAGGCTGTTGAGCTTCAGGTAGGCAGTGACATACTCCTCTTGTAGCAAGCCAAGGCCAACTGCCAAGCTGACCTTCTGGGGAAAGCTCTGTCTGGCAAGATCCAGAGCTTTCGGATAAGGGAGCACTTCCTCGATGAGTCGAATCAGCGAAGATTCAATCCAGAGATGCCCTCTAATAATAATCTCCAAGGGAGACTGAGCATTGATATGCGCCATAAACTGGCGCTCACGTTCCTGTTCCCCACTGCCTGCCACCGTTTTCTAGTCCTTTGCCCGCAAGCTAGGTGTTTTTTGGTCGCTACGGCAGTCGTGGCAAGACAAGCTGATTCGCAGAAATCGTGATTACCTTCATTGTTGACTTGAGCTGCACCTCAGGAGCAAGTCTTGCATCGAAGAAGTGTTGAAACAACGGTGGCCGCTCAGAAAGGATGAGTGCTGGCGGGAAGAATCCTGGCCCTGTTCCAATCTCTTCCACCGTGGTTGCTTTGGTCACGAGCGCCGGCACTGACTGATCGCCTCGATTGCGAAGCAGCCACACCCGATGGTAGCCGTTCTTCAGAAAGTACCGACCTTCAAACTCAATGATCTGCACCCAGTTCCCACCAAGCGCGGCGAAGAAGGTGATGGCCAACGGCTGGCCTGGTGTTTGTGCCGCTTGCATACCGACAAGGTTAAGGTTACGACTGAGCGTCGTCAGGGTCGCAGTCCATGTCGGCTGGTCGAATGCAACTCTATAGTTTGCGTTAAAGTCCCTTGGAAGGCAGACCTTCATTTTGCTGAGCAGATCATGCTGTTCATCGAGCTCGCGTCCAGTGGTCTCAGTCGAAAACTGTGTGTCTATATATTGCTGGAACGCAACGATGTGCTGCAAATCCACCAGCGCGAAGCGGACTTCCTTTCCGGTAAAGTGCTGTTGAAACGCTGGTGCAGAGCGAATGGCCTCGATCTCTTCTGTGACCTCCTGAGGGAGCTCCTCGATCTTCGGTGCCTGAGGCTCGAAGACCGGAAGGTCCTCGTAGGCTGCCCGAGCAGCCTGCCACACCGGACGCAGCTCGTCCCAGGAAGCGGCGGTCTGGCTGCCAACAAATGCTGCAGCTTCCTCCTCTGACATGAAGCCGAGGAGGACCCGTCCCGAACGCAGGACGGAATCATCAGTCGGGTACTGCATGCGACACCACTCCTTCACCTGCAAGGACTGCAGTCCCAGGCAGGCTCGTACCCCGTGACAGTGCAGGAGGGGGGTGCCTCTGGAGAGGCTTCCTGCACAGCGCATGGTAGCAGCAGCGGGAGCACCGAAGTTACATCCATGTAACTTATTTTCCCTCAGATCCCTCGCACTCCTCAGGGCAGACACATCGCTTGTACGACCCTCTCGCCTGCATCTCTCCACCGCTATACTCAAGCTCCCTGAAATATGAACCATAAAGGAAGTGCTATAATCCGGCTATGAACAAGCGATTTGGTGCACAGGGCGAAATCGTGGGCTTCCCTTTCAGGGACCTGCAGGAAACCTTCTATAATCAAAACGGCATCGAACTAGAGATCAAAGATGGTGTTCTCTATGTTGGTGTTGAGGACAGAAGCAAGCTTGATGAAGCTAAAGAGCGAGGACAACTCCATCTTTCAGCATGGTCTGCGAGACATGACATAAAACTGTCGGTCACGTTCAATCACACCTGGGAGACCAACACGCAGGGAGGTCAGGACCACTCTCTTACTCTTGAGGATCGGGCACGAGCGATTGACCGAGTTCAGGTGCAGGTAACGACACATCAGATACAGCTCCCGATGAGCTACGTTGTGGTGCCCCAACAGACCCGCGATTCCGCCAGTTTCACCAATGACGAGGTGATGGTTCAAAAGGCTCTGAGGCACCCGGTACTGAAGAGTACGCTGCTCTACTACAGCCAAGAGGTTGTTGACGATGAGCGGCCGCTCTATGGCGTGTATAAAGCGCTTGAGGCAATGATTGAGAGCCTAAGTGGCCGGGACAGGCGAAGAGAGCTTGCGCGCTTGGCAGGAGAACCTCGCTCCTATGTCGATGATGTCATGCAGACTGCCCAAGTGAGAAGGCATCACAGTACGCCAGGAACCAGAAGACTCAGTGATGAGGAGTGCCGGCAAAGAGCAAAGGTACTGATTGAAGCCTTCGCCAACTCGGTCCCGTAAACTCGTTATAAGACGCCTCTGCTGTCTCTTGCCTGCAGGAAGAAATGAGCCTCTTTTTGGAAGTCTCAAGCATGACCTCGACCACTCTAGGACTCTCGGCAGCAGTTATACACTCGGTAGCCTCAGGAGTATGTCGCGAAAAGTATCATTGTGCGACATGGCTCAAGTGATGTCCTCCTCCCTATAGGACCAGTTCGCAACAACTCTGTACCGTACTTGACAGTGGTGGGGTAGTATCTCTCGTTTAGATAGCATCATAATATGCTATACTAAACGACGACTTATAAGAGGTACAGACGATGGCATCAACGAGTTCAGACAATGAAGCACTATATAGAGCGATCGACAAGACTGCAAAAGAGCTAATAGTCGATGCTCTATATTCGGGGAGAGGTCATCAGCAAGCAGGGGTCCGGTATTTTGACCTTAACAACTGGATTGGTGTTCCCGCGGCAGTTATCTCTGCACTTTCGTCCTCGGGTGCAGCCCTAACCGCTATCTTCGGTGCGAAGAGTGCCATTACTGCCTCGCTGGCCATTACTGCCACGATCTTCACGTCGCTTCGCGCATTCCTCCGAACGGATAAACTCTCAGAAGAGCATGCATCAAAGGGGCGACGCTATATCAGCCTACGGAATGATATACGTATGTTCAGAGAGATTACAATGAAGTCGGGAGCAACACCCCAAGATTTGCAAAAACAGATAGACACATTTCGTAAGCGCTATAACGATCTCAGCGAAGTACCCCCACTGCACATTCCTCGTAGGGACTATGAGGCAGCGAAGAAAAGCATTGCGGCAGGAGAGTCAGCTTATGAGGGCGATCCTGCATGGGAGGAACTATAACATGGCACGCACCGTTGAATCTGCGTTTAGTGAATTGTTGGACAGGCAACGACTGACTAGCACACAAGTTGAGGTCGCAAATACGCGAATAGCCGCATTACAGGAGTTCTTCTCCAATGATTTTACGATGGCTGAACGGGCTTTCAAAACTGGGTCATATGCACGGGGGACCATCTGCGCAGGACAGAAGGATGTCGATCTAATGGCCCCGCTTGACTATCCCACCTATAAAGATCGTTATGACCATGATTCGAGAGCATTTCTGTACTATGTCAGAGACCAGTTAAATGAGCGTTACTCAGCAACCAAGGTAAGCGCTCGGCAAGTAGCCGTTACCCTCGATTTTAGAAGTATTACCGCTGATGTGGTGCCATGCTTTCAGCGCGCCGGCCAAGGAGGCGGTTACTTCATGCCGGACGGTTCAGGTGGTTGGATAGACACGAATCCAAAATATCATGCACATCTCATTTCAACAGGTGATGCAGCACATAATGGGATGCTTAAGCCGCTGATCCGACTAATCAAAGCATGGAACCTTGCAAACGGGAACCATCTGCGCTCGTTTCATGTCGAGGTCTTGGTTTACAACATGTGGAATAACAACAATATTGGGATAATCTTGTCTCGAAGCGTGAGTTCTACGCTAAGCGTAATGGCCAGTTGGGTTGATAGTAGTTGTGAGGACCCTTGGGACTCGTCAGCCCGAATAGATGACTATCTATCCACCCAAGAGCGAGGAACAGTAGTGCGGATGCTTCAAGAAGATGCGGTCGCGGCAACAAGAGCGGAGGAATATCGTGTAGCGGGTAAAATCGAACACGCTTTTGAGCGGTGGAACAGTGTATATCGCCGCACCTTCCCCGCATTTGGCTAAGCTAGCGGGAGACAAACAACTGCTCTATCGTCAGCCGCAGCAGCGCAGTGTTGACAGCATCAGTGACGGTGCCCTCATCCAACTCTTTTCCCTCCCCTGCTCGTTGGTTGAGCTGTTGTAGGTCCGCTACAGCCATCCTCATAGGCTCTGAGAGTGTCTGCGGTTCTCGCTGCTGCAGTCGTTCACCCAGCTGTAGCACAGCCGGCAGCTCTATCCTCCCCTCCAGGTAGCTGAGGAGGCACTCAACAACGTTCATCCGCAATAGGTGTGCATCGACATCGTTTGTCATACTAAAGTGTCACTACTCTTAAGGTTCTGATAGCTCAGCACCTCCTCAGATCTTTGTCCCCACAGACTAAACGAAAGTTATTAAAAAATGATTAACTACGTATCGCTCTTGCTAAAATAACGGCTGATGAGTCCGGCGATTATGTCCGACAACAGCAGTACCGTGACAATCATTTGGCATGTTACAAGAAACCTTGCTGGCTCAGAGTGCGGGACGATATCTCCAAAACCAGTGGTTGAGAGCGTGGTCATCGTGAAGTAGACCGCATCAAGCTTCGTCAGCGACCCGGCGGAGCCATTGATGAGAAATGCGCTGGTATCAGTAGCGCCGAGTTCCCAATACATTAGTGTGAAGATGAAAATCGTCATTTCTAGATAAAGCCATAGATTGGCAAGTATACCTGCTCCTTTACTACTCTTGGTATACAAGCTCCAGGTCAGTCCGAGAACCAGAACAACGCCAAGTATGCCCAGCACAAAAGCGTCGAGAACAACGGAGCCCGTGATTGCACCGAGCCTCGAAGAAGGCTTGACCATGATGAACGCGTAGCCAGCCAGCACAAGGAACACTGCCGGAAAGGCTCGGCGGAACACATCATCGATCTTGCCCAGCCACCGCTTGAACACCGCTCACTCCTCTCTCTCATCTCGTTTGCTGGAGTATAAGGGGTCTTGAGGATACCTTGAGATGTCTGGTGGAGGATTTCGTGGTTCTAGCCTCGGTAGTTTCGTACAATAAGGAGTTACATGAACGGCTCATGTCTGTTACCAACCTAATGTGCTATATTTGTCTTTATGCCAGCACGAACTAAGGTCAAACGCAAGGCACGATACCTGTGGAAGGCACTCCCGCTATCAGAGAGATACAAGCTTTATAAGCGAGGCATAGAGACTGGAGCTATCGCCAAACTTCCCGACCGGTGGCAAAAGGTTCTCCGGCTCCGGTTTGGTAAGGCGGATGTCACCCCAAGTTTTGTAGATCTGTCTGACCAGCTTGGAGCAAGCCCCACAAGTGTCCGCTACATCGAGCTCAGGGCTACAAGAGTGCTCCACATGCTTCTCAACCCTTCCAAGAAGAGATCGGCAGTGCCCAGGTCGAACGTGCGCTACCGCAAGGATCTAACGGCTGCTGCAATCCGTCGCAAGAAGTCCACTCGTAAGATGGATCTGTAGCTCAACAACTCTCTTACCTACAACCTAAACAGAAGCAACGTCGTAGGCTTTTCAACCTCAGAGGTTCGTACAATCAAGCATTGGACGTACTAGCTCTCTGGTGTAAACGGGGGACGTGCAACTCTATTCACTCCAATACAACCCCTTGCGAAAGATTAATCTTCGTGTTTACCTTAATCTGCATCTCTCCTCGTTGTAGTTTTTCCGCTAACCACTGTGCGAGGTCAACCCCTTCTGTGGCAACTTTTGCAAACACCGCGTCTATTGCCTTTTCCGGTGCATCACTCCCAAGGAGTACGTGATAGGTATCTGTCGGGCGAGTTTTCAGCCACGCAAGAAACGCTGGATTATCAAGGTCAAAATAAATTCGTTTCATATTACTTCAAAGATTTCCCACATACAACTGGCCGGAGTTCCTACAGGAACTTACTATATACGTTGTTCCAGTTCATTGCGTTATGCTGGCCCTAAGTTCGTCCCCTGGCCTGAGCTGTATGACGTATAGCTCTGGCATGCCTTTTCTCCTTACCCGCTTATACGGATACACACCGGCATGCTTTCGGAAGTCGAGATGCTGGTGTCGAAAGAAGCGCGTGCAGGCGATCGAGCCTCCCCCAGCTTCATACCGTGTGATCTTGATACTGTCTGCCTCTTTGACCGTCGTGAAGTGCATACCAATAGTTAATCGCTTGGGATCATAGTACAAGACGACGCCATAGTGCCGGGTCAGATGATGTGCTTCGAGGAACTTAGCAGGTAGGCCAATGGTTTCTGACCGGGTGATCGTGATCGCGTCCGGTGAAACCGTTCCCCTACCCCTTCCGGAGTATTGAACGAAGTGATACTTCTTTCGTCGTCCCATATTTAGCAACGCTATTATAGGAAGTCCGTCATACCAAAGCAAGCTTCTCTTTTCAGGCTCCAGGTTCGTACAATTACCCATTGCACGTACCACACCCGCCCGTTTGCCCTCGCTAGGGACGGATAATGGCGCAAGTGGTAATTGCATCTTCGTAGAATCTCTATTCCTCGAATGAGCTCTCGTCTCATGGCTACCACCCTAGCAACGTCGTAGAACCACCCGATTCTCCGTCTCTCCCGCCGCGCGCTACGGATCTGTCCGGTAAGGTGGGAAGAACCTCGGAGGTTCTACGACGTTTTGAGGGTTGTTTTTCCCCCTATTTCCCTTATAATAAGAGTGCTCTATGCCGCTTAAGAACTACGCCAGTGAAATGCCGATACACCGGATCTTTGACAACTTGACCAAGCAGTTGGTTTCGCATGGAGCCCGGCAAATCAGCTACGAGTATGGTGATGACGGCAAGGCAGTTGGTCTCACCTTCTCTATTCCGACACCGCGAGGATTGCACCATATCAAGCTGCCGGCACGTGTTGACAAGGTCCAGGCAATCATGACAGCTCAGAAGGCTGACGGTTACCGCAACCCTGAGCAGGTCTACCGGACAGCATGGAAGAACATCCACGATTGGGTTGCTGCGCAGATGGCCCTGCTTGAGACAGAGATGGTGAAACTCGAAGAAGTGTTTCTTCCCTACATGGTCAATCAGGATGGCCGCACGTTCTTTGAGGTAGCAGAGGAGCGAGGCTTCCTCCTCGGCTCTGGAGTTGAGCAGAAAGGAGGCCATGAGTAACAGAGACTTCTTATTGCTGGAAGACGCTGTTCCCCTCTACCTGGAGGAGTACCTTGCTGCCCGGAACAGTCCTCCCCTCACCCGAACTGCCTATCGCAGGGATCTGACTGAGGCTGTCCTCTTCCTCCTGGACCCCTGTGGCCTGGTCGCCGTCTCCCAGGTAGAAGAGCGGCACCTGGAGCGCTTCCTCGGGGAGCTTGACCGTCGAGGACTTTCAGGCAGCTACCGCCGCCGCAAAGTCGCAGCCATCCGTTCCTTCTTCAGCTTCCTCACCCGTCGTGGCTTCCTCCCGGAGAGTCCGGCAGCAGCGCTCATCCCACCGGAGCGGGAACTTCCCCAGCTTCGCTACTTGAGTAAGGAGGAGTACACACGCCTGAGAGCAGCAGTTGCGAAGGAACCACGTGACGCCGCGGTGATCGAGCTTCTCCTACAGACCGGCATGCTCCTCTCCGAGGTATCCCGTCTCAAGCTCACCGATGTGGAACTCCCAGAGACGATCAGCCAGGAGCCAGGCAACGTCGGCCGCGCCCGGATCGTTCGGGGCAAAGCTCGGAAGGACCGGACAGTCACGCTCAACTGGAAGGCGTGTCAGGCGATCTCCAGCTACCTTGCTGTCCGGCGCCGGGACACCGATGATCCTTCCCTCTTCCTGAACCGCTCTCGCCGCCGGCTTGGTCCTCGCGCGATCGAGCGCCTGGTTGCCAAGCACCTCAAGACTGCTGGGATTCACGGCGCCTCTGTGCACTCGCTGCGGCATACCTTTGGCACACACCAGGTCATCAAAGGAACAGCGCTTCAGACCATTGAGGAAACGCTTGGCAACGTGCAGGGCTCTGATGCAACGGCTCAGTATGTGGATCTTGCCCGGCAGGAGATGGATCGGCAGCTGCAAGAAGGGGCGTTATAACCTATGACAGACGAACAAGAACCAATGACAAGACAGCCTTTCGACGAAGATCCGTACTGGAATCGGCACGTGGTCCTTGGTGAGGAAGCAGTCTACGGCAGGCGACAGCAGATCCGCATGCGACTGCATCGCTCAGAAGAGCGCTTTGCTGGTGGTGACGACCACATCCCTCTCACCCAGCGTTCCGGCGAGCGGACGTACTTTCACGCCAAGCCCTACATCCTTATTCCCGATATCACCATGACCGTTGCTCCCTCCCAACCCAACGGAGGGAAGTCGGCACTTGGGACGGAAATCGGCCGCGTCGTTGGCTCACACGTCGGAACCCCGAAACCGCTTGAGATAGGTGAAGCCCAGGCATGGTACTACCCGCAGGACCGAGCCCTCATGCTCTGGGAGTGCTTTCTTGAGGATCGGATTCGTCAGCATAGTGATCCGAGTATGGACCCCCTGTACCAGATCGTTTGGACCGGCTTTGAGCAACTCCTCGTCCACGAAGTGCCAGATGTCGAACACGTCTACACTACCAGGGAGCCCATCTACGACAACGCACTCTTTGCTCGGTTCCTTGAACGAAAGGGCTATAGGCCGTTTGAAACGGTCTCATTCATCAAGCATCTCCCGCATCAACGAGAGGTGAAGTAGTCCGTGAACATCTGGGACGAACGCAAGCTCGCGAACAGCCTGCGTATCGCGGCAAAGGAGCTCACGCTCCTCAAGGACGATGCACGGCGAGTCGGCGATACGCTCAGTGAGATCGAGGGAGACGGAGACCGGGCGGAAATGCAACGTGAGCGGGGCGAGGCATGGAGCGAACTTGTGGACAGTCTGGGTACTGCGCTAGAGGAGCTCGACAGTGCGCTTGAAAACGTTCGATCTCTGCTCTAACCGGTAGCACCATGACCAACTATCGCTTCACCAAGGATCGCACAGCAGAGAACGAGACCCGCCAGGTCGTCGCTGCGAGCAAGCGCAAGCGGCAAGCGGTCCTTCGGAAGGTCTGGCAGAAGCGCCGAGCAGCTCGACGCCGGCAAAGACGCGCGGTCTGATGCAGAAGAAAAGTACTGGCTCGGTAGAGAAGACAACACAGCGCGGCCTACAGAGGATTCAGGGGACATCCAGAGAAAGGATCGAGGGACGATTAGTTGACGACAACTGCACCGTTGACAGCGGTTGTTGGATCAGCAGTGTCAGCAGCTTGGTATTGCGTGTCGTAGATGACAGTGCCCGTGACATCCTTAATCTGTATGCGGATTTTGCCATTGCCTCCGGTACCGTCAAGTCCTGTTACAAGGAAGCTATAGGTACCTGATTGATTCGTTACTGTTCCGGTTCCTCGCAGCGTCGCTTTCCCATTTGTGATAACAAGTGATGATACAGTCGTTGCATTAAATGAGAGGTTCGCCGCATTAAAGTCCATCGTGAACGCCCTTACCCCGACGGGCATCGTACCCTGATATTTATAGCTTAACCCAAAGGTCACATTTCCCGTCAGGCTAGTATTTGGTCTATAAGCGCCGGCAGCTGAGGTGTACCGTTGTCCTGCGGTAAAGATGCTTGACTGCGTAGGATTGTAGACTGAGACAAATGTAACTGGCGACGTTCCTGTAAGCGTCCCGTCTGAGACGGTAACTGTTACCGAGTACACATTGGCTGTCGAATATCCGGATGAACGAGTACAGGATACCGCGCCTGTGGATTCTGTAACCGAACATGATGTCGGACTGCTCCCGTCTCCCCAGTCTACAGTTGCTGTATGCGTATCTTCCGTATTCGTATCGGTAAAGGTTGCAGTCGCCGTTACTGAGGTACTGGTTTGCACAGGATTCGGTGATACAGTAACTGTGCCAACGATCGGTCTACCATTGAGGACCGAGACATCAAGTACTTGGGACCAGTAACATACTGTACTGTCACACACCTCGATTTGTGTCTGTGTCCCTTTGAAGTTCTGGTCAAACTGCAAATCGCCGGAGCAGTGGATGGAATTGTCGCAACTGAAGTCATTGGAGTGATAAGAATAGGTGTTGTCATCATTCATGTACCAAGCATGCCCATTCATACCCTGCATGTTCGCGTAGTTGCTGTCAAACGAGGTGACGTGCCCTGACGGATCAAAAACGATGTCGGCCGCGGTGAAATTGGGAGTCACCAGGGGGAACCCGTTTACAAACAAACTATAGCTGTGCGTACCGCTCGCACTGTCCTTATCTGTGACAGTCAGCGTAATGGTGTGCGACCCCGAGACTGTATAGGTGTGGCTATTGGATACAGACCCTGAACCATTGCTTTCCGTAACTGTCCCTGTTGTCGAACTGCCATCTCCCCAATCCCAGTTCGCAGTATGTGTATCCGACTCTCCGGGGTCAGTAAATGCCGCAGTTGCAGTGAAAGAGGAACCAGTATGAATCGTACTTGGCGATGTTGTGATCGTTCCAACAGACGGGACCACGTTTGTAATCGTTACATCGGTCCCCGAGGTGGCGCAGTTATTACTGGTATCACATACTTGCAGCACAATGTGCTGTGTGCTCGGGCCATCTCTTCCCACGGCTGAGAATACAGGGTTTTGACCTGAGGTCTCAAACGTGCCGTTATTGTCAAGATCCCATGTGTAGGTTAAAGGATCATTATTTGGATCGCTGCCAAGCCCACTAAGCGTTACAGTGCTGCCTTCAGCGACAGTATATGGACCATGTGCATCAGCTGTCGGTGTATTGCCACCAGACCCCGTTAATGATGAGACATTCATTACTTGGGACCAGTAACACACACTACTATCACACACCTCGATTTGTGTCTGTGTCCCTTTGAAGTTCTGGTCAAACTGCAAGTCACCAGAACAATGAATGGCATTGTCGCAACTGAAGTCATTGGAGTGATAGGAATAGGTGTTATCATCGTTCATGTACCAGGCATGCCCGTAGGTATGCCCCGAATTCATGCCTTGCATGCTGGCGTTATCGCTGGTAAAGGAGGTTAGGTTGCCCGATGTATCAAAGACAATATTGGATGCAGTGAAATTCGGTGTTGCGAGCGGGAACCCTGAAGCATGAGCAAGGCGAGTGGACAACAACGATAGAAGAGGAGTAACGACGAATAGACAGACAATGAAGAGTGCGACGTTCTTTATTATTCTCATTAGAGCAAGCTCATCATTGCAAAAAGGATGAACTTTGTCAAGTAGGAAACCATTAAGGACTTATTAACTCGCGGCTCCGGGTACAAAGAGACGCACGACCCGGTTTGAGTCGGAAGCAAGCAGGCCCTTTATGCTATAATCGTGCCGGTATGTCCCGCATAAAGACAACTCTTCATGCCTATAGTGTATTCGCTGTCCTCTTCCTTAACTTCTGCATCTTGCTCGTAATCATTAACCTGATCTTGCTTGCCGGAGCGACCGTGAAAAACCATTTCTCAACAAAAAGAAATGATTATCAAAAACTGTATAACGTACCGCTCACAAAAGTTTATCCAGGTTACAGCCAAAAAGAGATTGATAGATTGGTCAATGAGACATGGATTCGAGGAGGGCTTGAGTTTGAACCGTTTACGCAGTTTAAGGAGCGAGCATACAAGAGTAAATATGTCAACGTCAGCCCTGACGGATACAGACTCACAGTCCCGCAAGGACCGTGGCCGCCAGATCCCAATGCCTTCAATATCTTCCTGTTTGGTGGATCAACGACCTTCAATTATGGCGTCGCTGACTATGAAACAACTGCCACATATCTTCAACAGGACGTGCAGGCTGCATTTCCAAACAAGCACATTTGGGTGTATAACTTCGGTCGTGGCTTCTATTACTCCTCGCAAGAACTTATTTTATTTGAACGATTACTTTTGAAGCAATATCGACCTGATATGGCCATATTCATAGATGGTCTGAATGATTTTGGTGTTGGGTATGAGGATAAACCAGGAAATACTGATGAACTGCATAGGTATATAGATAGCGTCAACCGTGATACAGCTCCAAGCGTAGCACTCTCAAGTCTCGTTGAGCAAATTCCCTTGGTCCGGTTTGCGGAATATCTGAAGACCTTCGGGAAGAAACCAATCTATCGCGCTCCAAAAGCACAAACGAAAGGTGAAGAGGAGAATACATACGGAAACCAAGACGTACTGACAGGTGTGATAACCAGATACTTTGAGAACAAGAAAATGATCGAAAGTTTGGCCGCATCATATGCGATAACGTCTGTCTTTGTAATACAACCAGTGCCTTTCTATGAGTATGATCTGAAGTACCACATATTCTATAATGGCTCTGATCCTCATCTGGGGATGAACCGACCATGCGACAATCTCTGTTATGTAAAATACGGCTATCCCCTATTGGCGTCCTATTTGAAGAAACAAGACAGTGAGAAAAACCTCATTTGGTTAGCGGACATGCAGGAAAAGGAACACAAGGCATTGTACGTTGATAGTGTTCATTATACTGCATATCTGTCTAAGATGGTCGCTCAAAAGATATCCTCACTTTCACATGAGAGAGGCTTTCTGAGTAATGAGAGACTGTTGTATTGACGTGGCATTACAAAGTCACGTCAGGCTGAAGCTGAGCTCGGCAGGAGCACACGGCAGCGACCGAATGGGCTCCGGTAGGCAGTAACGACTCCAGGAGCACGACTCCTCCACGGGACATCACCGCAATGCCCTCAGGAGCCGCTGTGACGGGTCGATACTTCCCGGGTCTTTGCTATGCAATGACCGCTGAACGTGGCTGAGAAGCCGTTCTCGCGCCTTGTGGTTTGCGGAGATTCCTCCACTTCGAGAGGTGCGGGATGCTTTCGTTTCTCACCGCCTGGCCTCGTCGGTTCCCTCCTCTCCTCCTGAGCTCCGCGCACGGATGGGACGAAGCAGGGTGAGAAGCGCAGAGCTGGAACCACCGCTTTCGTTGCCGGCGCGACAGCGACGGCCTTCCTCTTCTACACAGAGTGGACTCAAGCTACTCTCGCTTCTTTCGAGGGCCTCGCTTCACCGCCTTGTTGAGGAGTGCCGTGAACCCGCCGGTTCTGCGCTCTCCTCGGACTGCTCGCTTGAGGATCTCCCCTACTCGAAACGCTGCTACGCGACGATCAGGGACCTTTACTTCCTTCCCAGTCCGAAAGTTTTTGCCCTTCCCGCCCTTCTGATGTCTGGTGTAGAAGGTGCCGAAGCCGGGAAAGGTCACGGTCCTCCCCTCTCGAAGCGTTTCCTCGATGAGCCGGAGCGAAGTCGTGACAACATCAGAGACGTCTCGTTGAGAGAGATGGGTTTGTCGAGCTACGCGCCGCACTAAATCTGTTTTATGCATGGATTTATGGAATCACCTCCTCTCGATTTACTCATTATAGAAGATCGGTACGGTACAACGTCAACACAGAAGTAGGTTATAGGCACTCTTCCCCGCTTGGCCTTTCCCGTGTTTTAACAACTTGACAAAGGGACACAATTGGAGGTATTGTTAATACACAAATTCGAGACATGCTGCTAAACCAGCCTATCAGAGAACAGGGGTTTAGCAGGTGTAACTACGTATGATTATCGCTGTCGCAAGTCAAAAAGGCGGCACTGGCAAAACGTCAACGAGCATCTCGTTAGCAGCCGGCCTTGCCCGCAAGAAGAAGAAGGTCCTCCTCGTCGATATCGACTCCCAGGCCAACTCTTCAAAGGTGCTCCTCCCCCAGTATATGAAAGTCCCGGTTGAGGAAACCGTTGTCCAAACCATCATTAAGCGGCAAGCTCTCCCGATTCAGAACACTACCGTTCCGAATCTGGATATTGCGCCAGCCCATATTCTCCTGTCAACCACAGACGTTGAGTTAACCACTGCGCTTGACCACCGGGAAGAACGGTTGAAGCGAGAGCTTGATAAAGTCGCACCCGCGTATGATTTCGTCTTTATTGACTGTCCGCCGGCTCTTGGCTGGTTGACGATTAACGCTTTTACTGCAGCTGAGAAGGTTCTCATCGTTGTCTCCCCCGGATACTTTGAGCTTGATTCCATTGTCCAGATCAACAAGACCATTGCACAGGTGCGCGCCGACTTCAATCCCAAGCTTGAGGTTTTGGGGTTTCTCTTTACTATAAGCGATGCAACGATTAACACCAGAACATCACTGCAAGTGCTCCGGCAGACCTATACTGACCTCGTGTGCCACACCGTTATTCCCCGCAATACCGATCTGCGAGACGCACATTTTAGCAAGCAAGACGTCTTCTCCTATAATCCCGCCGCAGCAGCAGCCCATGCATACAATAAACTCATTGCTGAGCTGTTTGACCTATGAACAAGAAACGACTCGATGTTGCGGCTATTCAAAATGAGCTGGAAGGCTCGGTCTTTTTCCGGAAACAGCAACCGCTGCCTCCTGCCACTCCTCCCGTCGTTAAGACACCAGCACCAAGGCAACGGAAACAAACAGAACCTGTACCGGGGGTACCACCCGTCCTCCCCGTTCCCCTAGTACCCCCCGTACGGGGTACCCCTCCTACAAAGCGAGTGATGAAGCAACGGCATCCCTTTGATATCTACCAAGATCAGTATGAAACGCTGCAGGAGCTCTCATTAGAAGAACGCAAGCAAGGTGGCATCGGCAGTATGAGTGCGATGGTCAGAGACGGCATAGACATTGTGATCGCTGCGAAACGAAACGGGGTCCTCCCCTCTTCCCTGCTCACAGAGCTGAAAAAGCGAAAAGCGTAGTTTACCCGTACCCCCCGTACGGGGTACCCCTAGTACTCCCCGTACTATAGTCCCGTACGTCCCGTACGGAACTAGTCAAGTCTTATATGATTGTGTTTATATTTCTCTAAGGCCACTGCCGGTACAGTGGTGTTGTAAAACAAGGGAGTGCCGGCGACCGACCGAAGCGACCGAGTGACCGAAGCAACGAATGATTGCCTTGAGCAATCTAGGAACAGCACAAAGGCAGAGATGCCCTGTTAGGCTCAGTACAAGAAACCTCATCAATAATACGTCTACGCGTTTGAAAAACCGACGCGCAGCGTCGATAGGAGAGCGAAGGAAACGAGGGAAGCGAAGGGAGGGAGATTATAGAACCCCCGGAGGGCAGTATGGGGGAGGGATCGTTGTGCGTATAACGCACCTGGACCCGCCACCACATCCTAGAGTAAGCCCACTGTGCAAGCAGAAGCTCTGACTTAGCTTAGCGTTCCCTACGGCGGGTGAGTGTGTCAACGTAAATCTCCGCCACGACTCGTTCTGGATTGCCCTTGCCTCTATGTCGTCTGTAGTGTCCGTAACCAACGAGCTCGACTTCTGTACCCTCAGTCATGCTGCCCTTGCGACGTGCTGCCTCAAGTATCTCTGCTCGTTCTCCATAGGCTTTGACCGTATGCCACTGAGTCGAGCCATCCTCATCCCTAACAGAGAGGCGAAAGCGCGCGACTCGTTTGCCATCCTTGGTGGTATGGAACCCAATGTGTGGCCCGATGGAACCGACAAGATACAACCGCTCCGGTTTTCCCTCAGGCGCTTTCGATTGATCGGGAAGTGGGGGAGGAGGTGTTTCGTGCATATAGGCCAGGGGAATTGTAATGTCCGAAAGAGACGCTGTCAATAAACCACGTGCGGAGAAGCAATCACATCAACAACGCTGTAGCTTGCTCTCAGGAGAAAGGGCAGCGGTCTTCAACAGGGAACCCTTGGGTTGAGAAGAAGGAGCCTTCGTGCTACGGTTGAGAACTCACACAGTTTCATGCACCAGCAACCACCAGATCCACCCGGCAGCATAGCACCACCAGATCCTCCCGCATGTACCGTTTACCGTACCGGATTAAGCCGGTACGAAGCATCCGGTACGACCGGACCCCACTTCACCCGGTACACCATGCGGTACGAGGACATAGCCTCTGAGCAGCGGTAATCAATCAGTGCCACGGGAGGTACTTCGGTCAGTCTGACTGACCTTCGTGCTGTCTGTAGTGGGAGGAAAACGCGCTCCATATACCGGGAGGGGAGTCGGCCACACATCAACAGATGTGGCTCACGAGCAATCGTTGTGCGGCCGACTCCCCTCCCGGACCGCTACCTTGATCCTGTAGGTACTGGCGGTCGAGCCACTCCACGAACCCCTGACCTGACAAGGTTGGAGCTGACGGCTTTCCTCCCAAACCCTCCATCCGTCAGCTCCCAATGAGAAGCTGCCGCTACCCCCTCGTGATTCATCACGGTCTCCCTGCTGCAAAGTACGTCTCTGCGGCAAGAGAGGAGGTGATGAACACTATGAAACTCTTAACGAAGAAACTCCAAAAGAAGATCCCTCCGCTGTATAGCCAGGAAGAGAGTGCAGATCCACTGATAGTCTGCAAGTTCTTTCTTCCGGGCAGCGGGTGGACCTGGTACGTCATTGAGGGATCGACGCGAGAGAGAGATGGCTGCGGCTGGGGAACAAACTGTCACCATCTGCCGCTCACTGAATATGATCCGAACCGAGATGATGTGCTGTTCTTCGGATGGGTCGATGGCATTGAGCCTGAGTTTGGATACTTCTCGTTGTCCGAGCTTGAGTCTATCCGGGGCATCCTCGGATTACGGGTTGAGCGAGATCGCTCCTTCAAACCCCGCCGGCTCTCTGAGGCAAAACGAGAGACAAACTTAGTATAAGCGCCAGCCTGGCGCAGAAAGGAGGTGAGAAGCTATGAAGTATTTCAAGATTACCCGCACGTGGGTTGTCAAAGCAGAGGACGAGCCTGAAGCATTCAGGCTTGTTGCTGCTGACCCAAACAAGTACCTGGATTCTGAATCAGTCACGAGGACTGAGTATAAGAAGTCCCGGCAGACGGCCAGTTTTGGTCAAGCCATCGTGAACCAGCTCACTGGTTCAGATAGCAAGCGTTAGGCACTGCTGCCGAAGGAGCTGCACAGAAGTTGATGGTAGCGAGCAGGCATGCTCGAACGTAGAGATCCTTCTGCTCTTTCGAAGCAACAGCAAGCGTTGGGCGCTTGTTCCTCCTGCCAAAATGAGCTTGGCGGGAGGTGCAAAAGTTCAACGCGAGAGAAGTATAGCAAAGAAAGGAGGTGAGTGGCCATGAACTTTGGTGGCGGCGCCGATGAAGCGCTATAAGATGACGCGCTCATACACGGTCGAGACTGAGAATAAACCCGAAGCCGAGAAACGGTTGAATGCCAACCCAGGGGAATACCTTGAGTGTTAAGCGCTTGTTCCTCTCTCCAATCCAACTTGGGGGGAGGTGCAAACACTCAATGCGAGAGAATCCTAGCAGGGCGTTTGGCTCCCGGAGTCTGCCGGATCACCAGAGACCATCGGTGAGCCGGTGTAATCGCGTCAGAGGCGTGGTCCAGCCAAAACCCGCCTCTTTCTGTTTGTGGGGATATACTTGGTGCATGGACGAGACCGCCGCGGAAGATGGACTGAGCAGTGAGCTCAAGTCGCTTGTTGGGTGGGGCGCAACTGCCAACCAGCTTGCTCGCCGGCTTGACAGACTCCCATATCTTGCCCACCTTACCTCCTTCCTCGCCGGTCACGAGGGAGGTGCAGAGCTCACAGACCGCAGAGCACAAAGCCGGCAGCTGCTGTCACTGATTGAGAACTGCGTTTCGGGCCTTGCGGGAACCTACCGCCTTGACCGCAGTGAGAAGGCTCTTGCTGCTGACTCGGTCAGGGAAGCGTTTCACTGGCTCCTATGCCTCACCCGATCGGCACGAGCGTATGCCGCGCCACAGCGGCGAGCACGAGCCATTGCCGCACTCTCTCTCAGTCCCGTCGTCACCGTTGACCAGTGGCGACGAGGAGGGGATCTTGAGCTCTCCCTCATGCATATCCTTGCCAGAGCGCTTCTTTCCCGCACGCGGCAGGCAAACCCAACGCCAGCGTATGTGGTGAATCGCTTTGATCTTGTTTTCCAGGTGGATGCGCGTGGCGTCATCCCTCAGGTAGAGGTCCTCCAGGACATCACCAGTCTTACGGATGCCCTTGGCCACATGACGAACAAGTGGGAGTACCCAACCGATCGGCGAGCAGGTGTTGTCAGCCTTGAGCCCCTGCTTGGTTGCACCCTTGCTGCTGCCACCTACGACAAGAACAGGCCAGGACTCCTGACCGCACGACTTGCGATCCCACCACTTGCCAAGAACGAGACGCATACGCTGGCATATCGGGTGAGGCTGGAAACAGATAAACCGGCAGAGCAGCGGCTTGTCTACGAGCCTGCGATTCAGGTTGAGTCTCTTCGGATGCGGATTCGCTTTGACCACAAGCGTGTTCCAACGCTTCTCTGGTCCTTTGACGGCATCAGCGCACTCTATGTGCCCGGAGAGGGGACCGCAGACACCGTGCTTACCCCAACAGCGGAGTACTGGTTTACCAAGCAGTTTCGCAGTCTTACCATCGGCCGCTGCTATGGCATAGCCTGGCGATGGTAGGGGACACAGCTGAGCGCAGCGGGCCGCTTTTGTTTCGGAGAAGGTGCTAGTTCTGCCAGTAATCGTTAACGCCGCGTTGCGTCGGCACATCGGGGAAGAACAGGTCTGACCGCTCCGTGTGGCTGGTGATCTCCCGGCTGTGACAGACGATAATGCGGATCTCCCAGAGAAGCAGCGCAACAAGCCCCACCACTATCGCCAATCCGCAGAGCACAAGTATGGCAACTCCGAGGATATCAACCACGGTCTTCATCGTATTCACCTGCATCCTTTTGGGAGAACTGACCCTCAAGTGCCTCACGGACCTGACCAAGAATCGCGTGCAGTGTTGTTGTTCGCTCGTCTTCCGCTCTGTTGATTTCTCGAAGGTTCGCAAGCTGGGTAAGAAAGGGTGCTGAGAGGGGAGGCAAGCACGTCGGAAAGCCGGGACACAGGGCGGCACATGTAGACCTGTCAGGCAGTTTCGTGCCGCTATAGTGGCAGTTCTGACGAGACATACCTTCCTTTCGTAGTGGTGGGACTGGCCCCGAGCACGTTGCCAGATGCCCAGGGCCAGCCCCGGCCTCGGTGGCTCATGCAGCTTCCCCGTCCCACTTCGCCGAGGCTTCGCGGGACACCGCACTGACACCGGGCCTGTGGCAGAAGCAACGTGGGTGCGTCTCCTGCCGATTAGGGGTTTTTGGGAGGAGGAGGTCTGGGGGTAGCTGGTCTTGTCCGAGCGCTCTCCCCACTGGCCAGCTCAGGTAGCGGTAACAGCTACGTCCTGGGGTAGTTCTCTACTCCCATGCAGCTCGTCGTTTTGGGAGCGTGGCCGGGCGCGGGAGGTCTTTCTCGCCGGTAGTCGAGTATTCGGGTAGAAAGCACGCCCGGCCAATGCTGACGTGTAGTCCCCTCCGCATCACCTCACTTTCGGTTTGTCAACAACACATAGATGGTGGCCAGGCTGAACGCCATCGCGTCGACGACGAGGGCAACAACGAGCAGCACCAACACCATCAGGCAGCGGCGAAGAATCTCCACTTAGGCCACCTCACGAATGGAAAGGGGCACCGGCCCGACTTCCTGCAGCCGGTGTGCCGGTGCCCCTGGAACCTGCGTACAGAGGTGAGCACGCCACTCAACTTCCGCCGCATGGCGGGTTGCCTTGAACGTCGGGGGGTCAGCCTGGAGGGGGACGCTGCGCCAAGAACAGGCGCGGCACCACAGGGACCACTCACCAGCGTTCAAGACTCCGTAGGGCTCGCTCATCCCGCCTCCCCGATGCACAGCAGGTTGTGCATATGCGTATCATCACGCATACCAATTGGTCAAGTCTGAGGTCTTGACCAGGGCAAACGGGTCGTGCATGCTATGCGTCCAGTACGCAGATGCACGAGGGAGGTCATCCATGCTGGTGCTCGCGGGCGAATGCATCAACGGCAACTGCCCAGCGATCTACTTGGACCAGGGCCGGGTGATGGTGCAAGGCAGACTGGTGAATCGGGCTGACCTCGCCCCTAGTCCTGGTGAAGCCGTTGTAGAGATTCCGCTCGATCAGCTCATGGAGGCGGCCCGATGCCTGACCTCACAGAACTCCTGAGCAGGATTCGGCACTCAGCCTTCCGTCTGGAGACCCGATCTCAGTACGCGATGGACGAGGAAGCGGAGCTGTTCGCTTCCTTCCTGCGCGGCGAAGCGCTCCCAGATTGGACACCCGACAACAACCCCTGGCTCAAGATGGTGGCTGACCACAAGGCTGCCGGGCGGATCGTGCATCGCGTTCACCTGGTGACCCCGTCGCTGTCTGACTACTTGCGCTTCGAGTTCGCTGCGCAGATCCCGAGCGTGCACGCTGGTGAGGATATCCGGGTCGCTGACTTGGTCGAGCATCCTGCGCTTACCCAATTCCGCCAGGACTTCTGGCTGTTCGACTCTGAGATCGTGCTTCTCCAGCACTACGATGCGGAAGGTCGGTTCCGCGGTAGTGAGCTCAGGAGCGATGTCACCGCAGACTATTGCCAGGCGCGCGACGTTGCCTTGGCCGCTTCGATCCCCCTTATGGAGTATCTGACTGCACTTGGAACGTGAACGCCTCGGCGCCCGCTTGCGCCAACTCCGCCTGGAGGCCGGTTTGACTGGAGAGCAGTTGGCCGGTCTTCTTGGCGTGAACCAGTCCACTATATCAAGAGTCGAGAACGGCAAGATTCTGCCTTCACCAGAGCTGTTCACCGCTTCGGTTGAGGCCATGCAGGTACCGGTTGCGACGCGCGCTGAGCTCGCTGACCTGCTCGAAACCGCAGCTACCGAAGTGGCAAGTTGGCGCTTACTGCATCGTCAAGGGCTCAGACGGAAGCAAGAAGCAGCGGGCATTGTTGAGCGTGACGCCCTTGCCATTCGAACCTTTCAGCCCGTCTGTGTGCCGGGATTACTCCAGATTGCCGAGTATGCGCGGCTGGTGATGTCTGCAGGCAATCCGCTTGGTCAACCGGACGTAGCCGAGGCAGTCAACGCCCGGTTGCAACGGCAAGCCGTCTTGTATGACGAAACGAAGCAGTTTGAGTTCATCCTGACTGAAGCAGCGCTTCGCTGGCGGCCTGGCTCACTCCAGATGCAGCGGGCACAACTAGCCCACCTGATCAACATCAGCGGTCTGCCCAACGTCGAGCTTGGAGTCATCCCGCTTGCGGTGCAGTCCGATACGCCCTATACCCATATCTTTATCTTGACGGAGTTGGAAGACGAGACTGTGGTCATTATTGAGACCATCACGGCTGAACTGCAGGTCAGAGATCCACAGGACATCGCGGTCTACGAGCGTGTGCTCAGCCGACTTCGTGCTGTCGCTCTGTGGTCAGATGAGGCTATAGGGTTCATCCGTGCAGTCGCTGAGGAATCGAAGCAAGGCGACAATCCGGTGAGATTGCGCTAACCAGACAACGAGTATTCTGCCTGGTCAGAGGGCCTTGAACACCACGCCGCCCGACACGCACACCTTGATCTGGGTGGCGCCGTGCCGGAACGCGCGCCGTGCGGCCAGCCGGACCTGGTCGGGTCCGTCGCAGGTCACGTTCGTCTGCACCAGGCCGGGGACGCCCTGGTAGGCGTAGTGGTGGGCGTCCAGGAAGGACGGCCCGTGGTCGCCATGGCCGCCGGTCTGCGACAGCAGCGGCCCCGACGGCAGGATCGCCGGGCCGCGCACCAGCCCCGCCTCGACCGCCTGGGCCACGCCACCGTCGATGCCGGCGACGTCCCGCACGGTGGTGAAGCCGGCGTCCAGCGCCAGCTCGCAGTTCCGGAAGACGCGGGCGGCGGTCACCGCCGGCGCGACTCGCTCCACCCCCTCGACGGTGGTGATCCCGAGGTGGCTGTGCGCGTCGATGAGCCCGGGGAGCAGGGTCAGCCCGTCGCACTCCAGCACCTCGGAGGGAGCGGGGAACTGCGCTCGCTGGCCGACGCGACTGATCCGCTCGCCCTCGATCACCACCACCGCGTCAGTGACGGGCTCGCCGCCGCCGCCGTCGATGAGCGTCCCGCCTCGTAGCACCAGCGCCATGCTCCCCACCTTCCGGTCGCGGGTTCGGGGGCCCCGCCCGACCGTGCCATGCGGCCAGCGCCACCTGGACGATGGCCGGTGCGGGCGGGGCCCACCTCTCGCATGCTCAAGGATCTTGCCTCTGCGCTGTCCGAGGCAAGCGTGCGGTGGGATCAGGCGGGGGCGATGGCGGCGCGGACCTCCCGGTAGCGCTCCTCTGCCTCCTCCGGAGAGTCGCCCACGCACGTCACCCCCATCTTCCCGTATTCGCGGAGCGCCCCGAGCAGGTGCAGGGTCGCGCCGGTCATCGTTCCCCGGTGGAACCCGAGACCGCGGCGGTCCAGCAGGTCGATGACCCGAGCGGGCGCCATCCCGGCCAGCCGGTGGGACTTCAGGTTGTCGGTGGAGACGTAGTGCTTGGCGTGGCCGCCGATCTCGAGCTGGCCGCTGGAGGCGTCGTAGCTGCCGCCGGAGGCCAGGGCGATCATGCCGAGCGGGTGTGTGGTGCCGCCCACCCGCAGGTTGATCTCGGCCAGGAAGGTCCGGAACCCGGTGCCGCCCGGGACGACGAAGAAGTCGACCCCGAACGAGCCGATGACCCCGTGCGAGGCGATCACCTCCGCGGCACGCATCGCCGCCTCCTGGATGGCCTTCCGGTACAGCGGGTCCGCCGGGAAGCGGCAGCCCAGGTACACCTGGTCGTTGGGGCCGCCGAGCACCTGGTCGTGGGTGGAGACGATGCGCGGGACGCCGGCTGGCGTGATCCGTAGCTGCACGCTGGGCGAGACCGTGCCGGGCACGCGCAGCAACTGCTCCACCACGGCGCCGGACTCGTGGACCTTGGCGCCGAAGGTGGCCCACGACTCCTGCTCGGCGCAGAAGGTGGTGCGGCTGTCCTCCAGCGGCGTGGTCGGCTCCTCCAGGTGGACGACCGCGTTGCCCTGGCCGGAGAAGCCGTTGTTCAGCTTCACCACCACGCCGTCCAGCTCTGGCACGCGCTCGCGGAGCCCGCGGACGGCGCGCTCGATCTCGGCGACCGTCCACAGGTCCTCGGCGCCTTCGAGCACGGGCACGCCCGCACGCCGCGCGACCCGCCGCGAGCCGGTCTTGGACCCCAGCGGCGCCAGCGACGGCAGCGGACCGTAGAACGGCAGGCTCAGCCACTCGGCGAGCCGCCCCTCCAGCGGGGTGACGTTGAAGGGCAGCAGGAACGCCCCCGCCGGGTCGCCCGCGAGTTCCCTGACACGGCTGATCAGGTCGGGGTGCTCCAGCACTTTGGCCGTCAGCGCCCTTGGCTCCGGGTCCTGGACCGCCAGCATGTGGAGGCGCTCCCTGGCGCCCGCGGGGTCGGGCAGGAAGCTCAGGTAATAGTCGACGACGGCTGGGTCGATGGGCAGCGAGCTGAGATAGACGACGTGCACACCGGGGCGGCCGAGCAGCAGGAGCAGGTAGAGCAGTCGCTCCTCGTAGTGCTGGATGGCCACGATCTTGCGCAGCTCGGCGACCGGGAAGGTCAGTGAGGGCACCACGACGACCGTGCCGTCGTCGAGGTCGAGCGGATCGCGGTCCTGGAACTGCCGGGCGAAACGCCGCTGGAGCGCATCGAACGGGACGCTTGGGGCAGCGATGGTCGACATGGCAAAAGTGAACCAGGCTCGCGACGCTCACGCACCACTTGACTTTGTCCAATCAGACGCTTTGTATAGAGGATTGTCCTAATTTGCTTGCAGCCCTGCTTCGCCCGGCTTGTCCTGACCCGTGGTCCGGCCCGTGGTCCGGCCCGTGGCCAGGCTCGTCCGGAGCAGCGGTTGGCGAGCGTCCCGCCCGGTCGCCAATCATTCGTACTTCTGCTCCGCAATCCTGCCCTCCGGTGGGACGTCCTGAACCTGGGACCCGGAATTCAGCGGTATTCGGTGAGGAGCCGGGCGCTGCCGTCAACCGGGTCGGCGCCGATGGCCGCACCGGTCGTGCGCGCAATGGGTAGGCTTGCGCCACCTGGCCACGGCCGAACTCGGCATGCCCGGGCGTTGGGAATTTCTCGGGTGCGGAGACGTCGATGTTCGATCGGTTGACGGAGCAGGCGCTGGCGGTGGTCGTCGCCACCCATGCGGAGGCGGCCGAGCTGGGGCACGGGTGGATCGGGACCGAGCACCTGGTGCTCGGGCTGGCGCGGCTGGAGGACCACGAGCAGGCGGTCGGGCCGCGGCTGCTCCGCGAGCTCGGCCCCGGTGAGCAGGCCGTGCGCGACCACGTCCTCAAGCGGCTGCCACCGACCAGGCGGCGCGGCGACCACCAGCTGCTGGACGAGTCTCCCTACCCATCCGCCCTGCGGCTGGTGCTGGAACGGTCCTCGCAGGCGGCCCTGCGCCAGGGGCTGGGTCACGTCGGCTCCGAGCACCTTCTGATCGGCCTGCTCGAGGAATCGTCCTGCGCCGGTGCCCGCCTGCTGGCCGAGCTGGGCATCACCCTCGACAAGGTGCTCCGCCAGCGCGACCGCGGCGGCCGGCGCGGGGGTGGGGCGGGCACAGGGCGGGAGGCGCCGCCCGGTGGGCCATGCGAGCCGACGGTGGCGATGACGGCGCCGGCGGTGCCCGTGCTCGAGCTGGCCAGGCAGCAGGCGGTGCAGGACGGCAGCGGCGGCCGGGTGGGCACGCAGCACTATCTGCTCGGCCTGCTGGCGCAGCCGGACACGGTCGCGGCCAAGCTGCTGTCCTCCCTGGGGGTGGACTACACGCTGGCCAAGGCGCGCCTGATGGAGTTCGGCGAGGAGGAGCCGCTGGAGCCGCCCCGGCCGGCCCCGGCGCGCGCTCCCTCCAACACCAAGCGGGTCGAGGTCCCCAACGACGACCGCTTCGAGGCGCTGGTCGGCGAGGTCGCGCGGCTGCTGCCCGCGGGCGCGCCCCTCGGCTTCAACAGCGACGGCGAGATCGCCTGGATCGTGACCAGCGGCAACGTGGACCTGGCCGCACTCGTCGAGCGGGCCAGAGCGCGCATCGCGCCGAGCGCCTGAGCGGGCCGCCCGGGCTCAGTCCAGCGGCGGCAGGCGCCTGGCCGTCACCCCGACCAGCGCGGTGAGCGCGACCACCAGGGTGAGGGCGGCCGGCAGGCTGGTGATCTCCCCGAGACCCCCGATGATCGGCGGGCCCACGATGAAGCCGAGGTACCCGACCGTCGACACCACCGCGATGGCGGGTCCGGACGGCAGCCCGCTGGCGCTCCCCGCCGCGCCGAACACGATCGGCACGACGCAGGAGAGCCCGGCTCCGAGCACGGCGAACCCGAGGACGGCCGCGACCGTGTGCCGCAGCGCCAGACCGCCACCGAGCCCGGCCGCGGCGATCAGCGCCGCTGAGCAGAGCAGCGCCCTGGAGCCGAAGCGGGCGCGTAGCCGGTCCCCCACCAGCCTGCCAACCGTCATCGTGAGGGTGAATGCGGCGTAGGCGCTGACCGCCAGGCCCTCGCTGGAGCCGAGGCTGTCGCGCAGGTAGACGGCGCTCCAGTCGTAGGCGGCGCCCTCGCTCAGCAGCGCGCAGAACGCGATCGCGCCGAGCAGGGCCAGCGTGCGCGTCGGACGGACGAACCTCGGCGTGGCCTGATCGCGGTCGGCGCCGCCGGGCAGCAGGCGGCGGGTGGCCAGCATTCCCGCGACCAGCAGGACCGCCGCGACCACCAGCAGGTGGGCCCGGGGCGAGATGCCGGCGCCCGCCGCCGCGCCGCCGATCAGCGCGCCCCCCAGCGAGCCGAGGCTCCACAGGCCGTGCAGGCCGGCCAGCAGCGGCCGCCCGTAGCGCCGCTCGATCAGCACGCCCTGGGCGTTCATGGAGACGTCCAGGCTGCCGCTGGCGACGCCGAGCAGGGCCAGTGCGCCCATCAGCGCGGGCAGCGAGCCGGCCAGCGCCGGCAGCGGCAGCGCCACGCAGAACAGCGCCAGGGTCAGGCGCGTGAGCGTGCGGCTGCCGAAGCGCACCAGCAGCGCGCCCGCCAGCGGCATGGCGACCACCGCGCCCAGCGCGATGCCGAGCAGGGCCACGCCCAGCGCGCCGGTCGACAGGCCGACGTCGTCCTTGACCGCCGGGATGCGCGCGGCCCAGTTCGCGAAGCCGAGCCCGTTGGCCAGGAAGGCAGCGCTCACCGCCAGGCGTGCCTGGCGCAGCGAGCGCGTGACGGGGAGCTGGGTGGCGGCCATCCCCTCACGGTAGCGGCCAGCCGGAACCGCCAGGAGCGGTCGCCTCGCCGCGCGTCGGTGCGTCCGCACGAGCCGCCGCGCGCTGGCCGCTCGTTGGGGCGTCCGCACGAGCCGCCGCGCGGCCGGTGCGCGTACCGGCGGGCACGTCCGGATCGACTCGCGCTCAACCACTGACCGGATTGGTCCGATGAAACATCTTGCCCCTCAGGGTGCGGGTCACGTCCCCAGCCGCGCAGTAACCGCTGTTCATTCCGCTCGACCCAGCCAGGCGCGACGCCGATACACGACCAGCGCCCCGCCGCACCTTGCGGGTCCTACCGGAAGGAGCGTGGCCACCGATGCCCGCGGGAAGCCGCCGATTCCGGCGTGACGATCTGGTTGCCGGCGCCTGGCGCTGGCTGCTGCTGCTGATCCTTCTGTTGCTGCTGATCGTGCCGCTGCCAGGGCGAGTGCTGCTGCACACCCGCTCCGCGGCGTACACGTCCAGGAGCTCGGTGGCCGCGGCCGCCGTCCGCTTCGCTCTGGACCAGCTCGGCAGGCGCTACCAGTGGGGCGGCGCCGGCCCGCTGGCCTACGACTGCTCCAGGCTGGCGATGATGGCCTACCGGTCGGCGGGCGTGCGGATCCCGCGCGTGTCCAGGTGGCAGTACGAGGTCGGCCAGCACGTCCCCGTGCGCCAGCTCGTCGCCGGAGACCTGGTGTTCTACGCGCGCAACCCCCGCGACCCCAGCACCATCGACCACGTCGGCATATACCTGGGCGCCGGGCGCATGGTCGAGGCCGCCAATCGCTCGGCCCCGATCCGGATCGCCTCGATCTGGCGCGGCGGGCTGATGCGCTACGGCGTCCGCCCAGCGCCGTCGTCGCCACGGATGCTGGGCGTGGTGCGTCACGGCCAGTGGAGCCCGGGCGTGGCCGCGGTGCAGAGCCGCCTGCGGGCCGCCGGCGCCTGCCTGGCGGTGGACGGCGCCTTCGGTCCGATCACGCTGGCCACCGTGCGGCGCTTCCAGCACGCCCACGGCCTGGCCCCAGACGGCGAGGTCGGCCGCGCCACCTGGGAAGCGCTGGTCAGCGACGGACGCCAGCGGAGCCGCTCGCCGAGCTGCTGAGCGATCCACGAGCACGACCCGGTCGGGCCGCGGAGCCGTCCGGCCCGACCGGGTCGCCCAAACCCCGCCGGCGGGCCGGCCCGTGCGGGCGCGGAGGACCCGATCGGGGACTCGGGCGGCGGCTCGGGCTCCATCCGAATGGCGTCAGGCGGTCACCGTGATGGTGCCGGTCATCTTGTCGTGGAGGGTGCAACGGTAGGAGTAGGTCCCCGGCTTGGTGTAGGTGTGGGTGAAGGTGCCGCTGCGCTGGGTCTTGCTGGCGAAGTCCCCGCCGACCACGTTGTGCTGCACGAAGCGGTCCTTCCAGTCCCAGGTGACTGTCTGGCCGGTACGAACCGTCAAGTCGGCTGGCTTGAACCTGGAGTCCTTGAGCTGCACGAGGGGACCGCCGCCAGCGGCCGCCCCACCCCGGTCGCCATCGCCTCCACCACACGCGGCGGCCCCGGCCGCCAGGGCGGCGGCCAGCGTGGACGCGACGACGAAGCGACGAAGATTCATGTTGTTCTGCCTCCTTGGCGATCCCAGATCATTGCTCGTTCGTGCTCGGAGAGCCCGCCCCACACGCCGTAGCGCTCCCGGTGGGCGAGCGCGTACTCGGCGCACTGCTCGCGCACGCCGCAGCCGGCGCAAATCGCTTTGGCCGCGCGCTCCCGCCGTCGCCGCGCCGCCCCCCGCTCCCCCTCCGGCGAGAAGAACACCGAGCTGGGCAGCCCGCCGCAGGCCGCCTCCAGGCGCCACGCCCACAACCCAAGCTCCTGCAGCATCCCGCCGCGCAGCCGGCCCAGCCGCTCGCCCGCCGGCGGGAGGGGCCGCGCGGCTGGCGATGGGCCCAGCCGCTCGCCACCCGGCGGGAGCGGCCGCGCGGTCGGTGCCGGACCGCCGGGGAGACTGTGCGGCGTCGACCGGCGTGCGGCGGGTGAGCCGCCGGAGGTCACCGCGAGGGCGTCCCCTGGAGCTCGTGGATGCGCTCCAGCAGCTCCTTGCCGAGCCGCACGCGGTCCTCGAACTCCAGGCGGCGCCGCAGCTCCGGGAGCAGCTCCATCTCCTGGTCGCGGGCATGCTGGTGGAACAGCTCGCCGAGGAGGCCGACCCTGGCCTCGAAGCGCTCGTCTGCCGGCAGCACCCCGCCCAGCTCGACCAGGAGCGGCTCCAGCAGATGGGCCTGCTCGAGGTGGCGCTCGATCCGCCGGTCGTGGCGACCGGTCAGCTCGCGGATCGCGGGGTAGAGCAGCTCCTGCTCGATGGTCGAGTGCACCGCCAGTCCCCCGGCGATGGACCGCAGCGTCCGGATCTGGCGGTGATGGCCGCCCTGGGCCCGGTCGAAGGCGTCGAAGGCCCGCTCCAGCTCCGCGCGCCGCTCGATGATCACACTGGTCGCGTCCATGTCAGCTCCCTGAAGTTGCGCGTCGTGCGCCTCGATCGTCGCCGCTCGGAGCGCCCTCGTCGTCCGGCCGCGGGAGGCACTGGAGCTACGTCAGCGGGCGCAGCCGGGAGGCCCGCCCGCCGCCGGCGGGGCCGCGCCGCGGCGACGCGACTACCGCGCTGGGAGTACGGCGCCGGGGCCGACACGGCGCCAAAGGGATGAATCGACACAGCGGCAGAGCGTCGAGTCGGCACGACGACAAGGGGACGAGTCGATACGGCGACCTGAAGACGAAGGAGAGACGGCGTGGGCGAGCTCGCGCGCGTCGGCGGGCGCGTGCTGGTGGACCAATTCCTGCTGAACGGCATCGACACGGTGTTCTGCGTGCCTGGCGAGAGCTTCCTGCCGGTGCTTGACGCGATCTACGACTCGCCTGTCCGGCTGGTGGTGTGCCGCCAGGAGGGCGGGGCGGCGCACATGGCGGCCGCCTACGGCAGGCTCACCGGCTGGCCGGGGATCTGCATGGTGACCCGCGGGCCAGGCGCGACCAACGCCAGCGTCGGCGTCCACGAGGCCGCCCAGGACTCCGCGCCGATGCTGCTGCTGGTCGGCCAGGTCGCGCGCTCCGACCGCGGCCGGGAGGCGTTCCAGGAGCTGGAGATCGCCCGGGTGTTCGCCACCATGGCCAAATGGACTGCCGAGGTCGACGACCCCGCGCGGATCCCGGAGGCGCTCGCCAGGGCGGTCACCGTGGCGGCGGAGGGGCGCCCGGGCCCGGTCGTGCTCGCCCTTCCCGAGGACGTGCTCGCGGAGGTCACCTCCGCACCCGACGCCCGCCCGGCGACTGTCGTCCAGGCGTCGCCGTCCCCGGGGCAGCTCGCCGAGCTGCGGGTACTGCTGGCGGGATCGCGCCGGCCGCTGCTGCTGGCCGGCGGGCCGGGCTGGACGGCGCCGGCGGCAGCGGACCTGCGCGCCTTCGCCGAGGCGAGCCGCCTGCCGGTGGCGGTCTCGTTCCGCTCGCAGGACCTCGTGGACAACCGCTCGCCGAGCTACGTCGGGCCGCTCGGCAACAGCGCCGACCCCGCGCTGCTGGAGCGGGTCGAGGCCGCCGACCTGGTGGGTGGCCATCGGGACGCGCCTGGACGAGCTGACCACCTCCGGCTACCGCCTGCTGCGGCCGCCGCGGCCGCAGCAGCGCCTGGTCCACGTCCACCAGGGCGCCGCCGAGCTGGGCAAGGTGTACCAGCCCGATCTCGGCGTCGTCGCGGGGATGCCGGCGTTCGCCGCCGCGGCCGGGGCCCTGGAGCCGGTCGCCGAGGCGCCATGGGCGGCCTGGACCGAGTCCGCCCGCGCCGCCCACCTCACCTGGTCGACCCGGCCACCCTCGGCCGCCGCGCAGCCAAAGCCCCCGGTGACCCCGCGGCACCCGGCCGCGGGGACCGAGGCGGCCTGCGACCTCGATCTGGCGGCGGTGGTGGCGTGGCTGCGGGAGCGGCTGCCGGCGGGGGCGATCATCGCGCAGGGGGCTGGCAACTACACGGGCTGGGTGCAGCGCTACTACCGCTTCCATGAGCTGGGGACGCAGCTGGCGCCGAAGGGCGGGACCATGGGGTTCGGGGTCCCGGCCGCGATCGCGGCCAAGCTGGCCCACCCCGACCGGCCGGTGGTGGCGTTCGCGGGCGACGGCTGCTTCTGATGACCGGGCAGGAGCTTGCCACCGCGGTGCAACACGGCCTGGCGATCGTGGTCATCGTGGTGAACAACCGGATGTACGGCACCATCCGCATGCACCAGGAGCTGGCGCATCCGGGCCGCGTGGTCGGCACCGACCTGCGCAACCCCGATTTCGCGCAGCTGGCCCGGGCGTTCGGCGCCCGCGGCGAGGTGGTCACCCGCACGGCCGCCTTCCCCGAGGCGTTCGAGCGCGCGATCGCGGCGGGCGGCCCCGCCCTGCTGGAGCTGCGCACCGACCCCGAGGCGATCACCACCACCACGACGATCAGCGAGCTGAGGACCAGGGCCGCGCGGCGCGGGAAACGCTGACCACCGGGGTGCGCGGCGGTCGATGCGCCCTCACGAAGAATTGCGCGTTCTTTGCCCGACCGCTCGGGCGCTCTGCGATCTGCAAATCTCGCAGTCGAATTTCGGGGAGCAGATGCTTCGGGACGCGCCGATACGCGCAAAACTTATCGCGATCTTCATTCTGCCGGCGCTGGGGAGGGTGATCCTCGCGTCCCTGCGGATCGCGGGTGACCTCCGCGACGGCTCCGGCGCGCCGCGGCAAGCTGGCGGTGGCGCTGGCGGTCGACGCCACCACGCTCGCGCACGAGCTGGGCGGCGAGCGCGACCTGTCGGCGGTCTGGCAGAGCCGCGCCCTCCCGCAGCCGAGCGACCGGGCCGCCGTCACCTCGGCCCGGTCGCGGGTGGACCGCGCAATGGGCACGTTCCGCGCCAGCGCGGCGAAGTCCGACACCGGCGGCCAGGACCAGGGGCCGCGGGGGCTGGTGCGGCCGGCGCTCACGGGGCTGGGCCGGCTGCCGGCCCTGCGCGACGGCATCGACCACGGCCCACGGACGCCGGCGACCGTCTGCCAGGCGATCTCCGCCTACACCGCGACCACCGGCGCGCTGCTGGAGGTGGCGGCGCGGATGCCCGGCCCGGCCGCCGGCAGCGGCGCCGCCAGGGAGCTGGGGGCGCTGGTGGTGCTGGCGCAGGCCGAGGAGGCGGCCAGTTTCCAGCGGGGCCTCGGCGCCGTGGTGACCCGCTCCGGCGGCTTCCAGGGCCGTGACCAGCAGCTCCTGGCCGCCGCCATGGGCGCTCGCCAGGACGAGCTGGCCCATTTCCTGGCGACGGCGACGCCAGGGCAGCGGGACCGCTACCAGCGCGCGGTCGGTGCGCCGCGGGTGGAGCACGCCGATGAGCTGGAGGCGCTGCTGCTGGGCGCCGGGCGCAACCCGACCGGGCAGGTCTCGCCGAACGACTGGCTGTCGGCGGCGACCGAACGCGTCGACGCGCTGCGGGCGGTCGCCGGCTGGCTCGGCACCCAAGCCGTCGCAGCCAACCGCGCCGCGATCGCCTCCGCGTCCGGACGGCAGCTCGCCAACGCGCTGGTGCTGCTGGTGGCGGTGCTGTCCAGCGTGGCGCTGGCCAGCTTCCTGGCCCGCTCGATGGTGAGACCCCTGCTGCTGGAGCAGGCGGCCATGGACGTGGCCGAGCAGAAGCTGCCCGGCGTGGTCGACCGGCTGCACCGCGGCGAGCCGGTCGACCTCGACGCCGAGACGCAGCCGATCGACGTGGCGGCGGCCAGCGAGATCGGCCGCGTGGCGGCGGCCTTCACGGCCGTGCAGCGGGTGGCCTTCAGCGTGGCGATCGACCAGGCGGCGCTGCGCCGGAGCGTCAGCGAGATGTTCGTCAACATGGCGCGCCGCAGCCAGAGCCTGGTCGACCGGCAGCTCGCCCTGATCGACGACCTGGAGCGCCACGAGGCCGACGCTGTCCGGCTTGAGCAGTTCTTCAAGCTGGACCACCTGGCCACGCGCATGCGGCGCAACGCGGAGAGCCTGATCGTGCTGTCCGGCTCGGAGCCGGGACACCGCTGGACCGAGCCGGTCCCGCTGGCCTCGCTGCTGCGCGCCGCGGTCTCAGAGATCGAGGACTACACGCGCGTGCGCGTGCTGCCGGTGGGCGCGATCTCGGTGGCGGGCCACGCGGGCGTGGACGTTGCCCACCTGCTGGCCGAGCTGATCGAGAACGCCGCCTGGTTCTCGCCGCCCCACACGGCGGTGCTGGTGGCCGGCGAGCTGGTGCCGAGCGGCTACCTGATCGAGATCGAGGACCGCGGCATCGGCATGAGCGACGCCGAGCTGCTGGCCGGCAATGAGCGGCTGGGCAATCCCCCGCTCGCCCGCGACCCCGGCTGGAGCCAACATGAACGCGGCCGACCGGGCGGCCGCGCTGGTGTCCGGTGGGTGGCGACCTACACCCAGCACCTCCCCGCCGAGATCGGCCAGCGGCGGCGAGCCGAAGTCGCCTCCGACGTCTGGGAGCAGCGAGCCGCCGGGCTCCAGGCCGCGACGCCGGCGGCGGTGGTGGCCCTGTCGATCCTGCGGCGCATCGCCGCCGGGATGCCGGCGGACCTGCGCTGGCGGCAGGGGCAGCTGGCAGCGGCGCGCGGACGGTCACTGGAACCGCGAGAGCGACCCCTGCTGCGCGCGCTTGCCAGCAACTGGTGGCTTGTCCTGGCCGGGCTGATCGGCGCGGCCGAGGTAGTGGTCGGCGCCCGCATCGCGCTGGGGGGCGCCCAGCCCGTGATCGGCACCGGCGCCACGGCGAGGACCGGGACCACTACCGGCGGCGGCATCCTGATCGCCAGCGCCGGCCTGTTGGTGCTGTTGGGCATCGTATGGCGCCGCCGGTCCCGCAGCGGCGGCGGCGTCCTGATCGCCGCCGGGGCCCTTCCGGCCATGCCACTCTGGCCGTGGCTCGTGCCCCTCGTCGTGGTCTTGGCGATAACCTCTGAGCTGGTCCGGGCGCGCCACCTCGGCCGGCCCGGCACGCCTCCGCCATCCGGCTACCAAGTAGCACTGACGCTCGGCGTCCAGGTCCTGGCCCTGTGGCTCGCCTACCTCATCCTGATCGGGCGGCTGCCGCTGGCCGCTGCCGCTGGACTCCCACTCCTCGGCCTACTCCTCGTCACCATCCGCCTGCTGCGGCGGCGTCACGCCGCCTGACACCGCGGCCGAACCCGATCGACCAACCTTGGTCCAGTCGGTGGCAGAGCCATCCACGCCCACACTCCAAGGCCAGTCGGTTCTGGCATGGCCGAGGCTGATCAGTGCTCCGGGTCCTTGACATACAGAGAGGAACCGTTCTAGGCCATAATTGCCGCCATGAGGCAGTGGGGATGGCGGGCATACCTGCTGTTGGGTGCCGCGCTCGCCGTTGCGGATTACCTGGTCCCGCCGGCTTTCGCCAGGCTCGTGGTCTGGCCGGTCATCGGGTTCTCCTCGGCTGCCGCAATTGTGGCTGGAATTCGCCTCAATCGTCCTGATCGACCACTGCCATGGTATTTGTTCGCGGTCGGCCAGGTGTTGTTCGCGCTCGGCGACACCCTCTACGCGGTCCGCGTGCAGGCGCTCCACGCCCCCATCACGGCGTTCCCGTCCTACGTGGACCTCCTGTACCTGGCGTTCTACCCGTGCCTGGTGATCGGCCTGCTGCTGCTGATCCGTGCCCGCACGCCGGGGCGGGACACCGCCAGCCTGATCGACGCCACCATCGTCTCGACCGGACTGGCGCTGCTCGCGTGGGTGTTCCTGATCATCCCGCACGTCCACAACTCCAGCCTCAGCACGCTCCAGCGGGCGGTCGCGATCGTCTATCCCCTGGCCGACGTGCTGGTCCTGGCCGTTGCCGCGCGGCTGGTGGTCAGCCCGGGCCGTCGGCAACCGGCCTTGGCGATGCTGATGGCCAGCCTGGTGGCCCTGATCGTCGCCGACGTGCTGCTCGGGCTGCTCCAGCTGGCCGGCACCTGGCAGCAGGGTGGCCCGATCGATCTGGGCTGGATCGCGTTCTACGTCGGGTTGGGCGCCGCCGCCCTGCACCCGTCCATGGCCTCCCTCTCGGACCGGGCGCCGGTCAGCATCCGCCTGCCGCGCAGCCGGCTGGTGCTGATCACCTGCGCCTCGCTGATCGCCCCGGCAGCGCTGGTCGTCGAGTCGGTGCGCGACGAGCCGCTGGACGTCCCGGTGATCGCCGGCGGCTCGGCCGTCCTGTTCCTGCTGGCCCTGGCGCGGATGAGCGGCCTGGCCGGCGAGGTGACGCTGCAGCACGAGCGCAAGCGCGTCATGCAGTCGGTGCTGCGCGTCACCGAGGCGGAGCGCTCCCGGCTGGCGGCCGAGCTGCACGACGGGCCGGTGCAGCAGCTCACCGCGCTGCTCTATGGGCTGGAGCTGGCCCGCCACCACGTGCGCCGCGACAGTCCGAACGCCGCCGACGAGCTGCTCACCAGCCTCGAGGCGAAGGCCGCCGGCGAGATCAACGAGCTGCGCCGGCTGATGACCGAGCTCCGCCCGCCCGTGCTCGACGAGCTCGGCCTGGTCAGCGCGCTCCGGAACCAGTGCAGGTCCTTCGAGTCGTCCAGCGGCGTGCTGTGCGCCGTCGACACCGGGGCGCGGCTGGAGCTGGCCCCCGAGCTGGAAACGGTCCTGTACCGGGTCACGCAGGAGTCGCTCACCAACGTGGGCAAGCACGCCAACGCCTCGAAGGTGAGCATTTCATTGGCGGCCGTCGACGGGCACGTGCGCCTGCTGATCCGCGACAACGGCATCGGCTTCGACCCTGTCGGGGCGACCGCACTGGTGGCGCAGGGACACTTCGGACTCACCAATATGCGCGAGCGGGTCGAAATGGTCGGCGGAAAATTGCTGGTCGACTCTTCCCCAGGGCGTGGCACCACCATCGCCGTCGAGATGCACCGCCGAATTCCCTCGCGCTGAGCAGGCGATTTGCCGTAACCGCCGCCAGGCCCGCAAAATCGTATCGCGACGTGTGCTTCTGCGGAAAGTGGGAGGAATCAACGAGGATGCAGACAGTCTTCGCATCCGGCAGCCTGGTCAATGGCGACCGTGCTCGGGGGCGTGCGATCCAGCTGCGCGGCCCAGGCCGGCAATCGCTTTGGACCAGGGATGGCACCGATTCGGCCCCCCCGCACTGAGGCGGGCAGGCCAGCCACCGCTCGTCCCTGGCTCGACCGCTGGCTGGCCGCCAACACAGACCTCGCCGACCTCCACGCCAGCAATCCGCAGGTGGACGCTGTCATCGACGAGATCGACGGCCGCCGCGTGCGCATCGGTGACCGCTGGCTGATCGACTTCGCCTCGTGCAACTACCTCGGGTTCGACCTGGACCGCGAGATCATCGAGGCGATCCCCGCCTACCTCGACCGCTGGGGCACGCACCCGAGCTGGTCGCGCATGATCGGCAGCCCGGTCCTGTACGAGCAGCTCGAACACGAGCTGGTGGAGCTGCTGGGCGCCGAGGACGTGCTGATGCTGCAGACGCTGACCCACATCCACGCCTCGGTCATCCCGGTGCTGGCGGGCGAGGGGACCATCTTCATCGACGCGCGCGCCCACAAGACCATCTACGACGGCTGCGTGGTCGCCCGGTCGCACGGGGCGACGCTGCGGCGCTTCCGGCACGACGACCCCGAGGACCTGGAGCGCCTGCTCGCCGCCGAGCGCGCCCACCCCCGCCTGATCTGCATGGACGGCATCAACTCCATGACCGGCAACCCACCGGACCTGGCCACCTTCAGCGAGCTGACGCGCCGCTACGAGGCGCTGCTGTACGTGGACGACGGCCACGGCTTCGGGGTGGTGGGCGAGCGATCGCCCGACGAGTCCTCACCGTACGGCCGGCGCGGCAACGGCGTGGTCCGCCACCTCGGCGAGTCCTACGACCACGTGATCCTGACCGGGGGCTTCTCCAAGGCCTACTCGTCGATGCTGGCGTTCATCGCCTGCCCGCCGCGGATGAAGGAGCTGCTGAAGATCGCCGCTCCGCCCTACCTGTATTCGGGGCCCTCGCCGGTCGCGTCGCTGGCCAGCGGGCTGGAGGGCCTCAAGGTCAACGCCAGGCGCGGCGACGCGCTGCGCGCCGGCCTGTACGCCAAGACCCGGCGGGTGCTCGACCACCTCGACCGGCTCGGCGCCATGACCCTCAACACCTCCGGCTTCCCGATCGTCGAGGTGCCCATAGCCGACCCCGACGACCTCGGCAAGGTGGGCGCGGTCATGTACGAGCGCGGCATCTACGTCACGCTCGCCTTCTTCCCGGGTGTCCCGCGCGAGGAGGTCGGCTTCAGGCTCCAGGTCACCGCGGCCAACACCGACGAGGAGGTCACCGAGCTGATCGACATGCTCGACGAGCTGGCCTCGGCGGGCCGCCTCCGGCTCCGCGACTGAGCGCGCGGCGCCGGGTCAGGAGCGGTCGACCTCGGCCAGGGCCAGCGCGGCGTCGGCGATCGCCTCGGCGTCGATCCCGGCCTGGTGCCGCAGCTCGTCGGGCTTGCCGGAGCCGGGCATGCCGGAGACGGCCAGCTTCACGACCCTCGGCACGGGCCCGGCGTCGGCGAAGGCGTCCAGCACGGCGTCGCCGAGCCCGCCCTCCGGCCAGTGGTCCTCCACCGTGACGATCCTGGAGGTCGCCTCTGCCGCGGCGTGCAGCGTCACCCGGTCGATCGGCTTGACCGAGTAGCAGTCGATCACGCGGGCCCGCACGCCGCGCTCCGCGAGCTGGTCGGCCGCCTTCAGCGCCTCGTGCACGGTCACGCCGGCCGCCACTACGGTCACCTGGTCCTCGTCGCTGGAGCGCAGCACCTGGCTGCCGCCGATCGGCATCGGCGTGCCCGGCTGGTAGATCACCGGGGTGGCACCCCGAAGGGTGCGGAGGTAGGAGATGCCGGCCTGCTCGGCCATGGCGGCCACCAGCGACGCCGTCTGGTTCGCGTCGCAGGGGTGCAGCACCACGCTGCCGTGGACCGCGCGCAGGGCGGACAGGTCCTCCAGCCCCATCTGCGACGGCCCGTCCTCGCCGATCGACACACCCGCGTGCGAGCCGACCAACCGCAGGTCGGCCCTGCTCACCGCGGCCATGCGGATGAAGTCGTAGGCGCGGGTGAAGAAGGCGGCGAAGGTGGAGGCGAACGGCCGCCAGCCGCGCACCTGCATGCCGACGGCGGCGGCGATCATCTGCTCCTCGGCGATGTACATCTCGAAGAAGCGGTCGGGATAGGCCTTGGCGAACAGCTCCGAGTAGGTCGAGTTGCTGACCTCGCCATCGAGCGCCACCACGTTGCCGTCCGCGGCCCCCAGCGCCTCCAGCGTCTGGCCGTAGGCCTTGCGGGTTGCGACCTTGTCGCCGACCTCGAAGCGCGGCAGCTCCAGCTCGCCGGTCGACGGGAAGCGGTGCGGCGACCGGCTCGGCGGCCGGAGCACCTGGACCGTCAGGTTGCGCACACCGCCCAGCTCGCGGATGGCGGCCTCGGGGTCGTCGAGCGGCTTGCCGTGCATGCCGTTCTGGTTCTCGACCGCCCGGACGCCCTTGCCCTTGACGGTCCGGGCGACGATCGCGGTGGGCCGCCCGTCGGTGCCGGCCGCGTCCTGGTAGGCCTTGTCGATGGCGTCGACGTCGTGGCCGTCGATCTCGATGGCGTGCCAGCCGAAGGCGCGCAGCCGCTCGGCGTAGGCGCCGGTGTCCCAGCCGTGGCGGGTCGGCCCGGTCTGACCGAGGCGGTTGATGTCCAGGATGGCGGTGAGGTTGTCGAGCTGCGTGAAGGCCGCGTGCTCGAAGGCCTCCCACATCGATCCCTCCGCCAGCTCGCCGTCGCCGCACAGCACCCACACGCGGTAGGGCAGGCGGTCCAGGTAGCGGCCGGCCAGCCCGACGCCGACACCCACCGGCAGGCCCTGCCCGAGCGAGCCGGTGGCCACGTCGACCCAGGGGAGCCTGGGGGTGGGGTGGCCCTCGAGCCGGCTGCCGAGCTTGCGGAAGCTCAGCAGCTCGCCCTCGTCGATGGCGCCAGCGGCGTGGTACAGCGAGTACAGCAGCGGCGAAGCGTGGCCCTTGGAAAAGATCAGGTGGTCGTTGCAGGGGTTGGCGGGCTCGTCGAAGTCGTAGCGGAGATGCCCGTCGAGCAGCACCGCCATCAGGTCCGCCGCCGACATCGACGAGGTCGGGTGGCCCGAGCCGGCCGCGGCGGCCGCCCGCACCGAATCCACTCTGAGCTGCTGGCCCAGCTCGGCCCAGCGCTCGGTCTGCTGCATCGCGCCATGTGCGTCCACGTTCGCTCCCTCCATCCGCCAACCACCGTGCACCCGTTCAGGGTCGTCTCTGCCCGAGTATCTCGCCAGCCAGCGGGCTAACGAAGCGGCTCTAGGATGGTCGCCGACGCCCTGTACCTGGCGTCGTACGTGTTCATGCTGGGCGGCCTGCTGCTGACCGCCGCCATCAAGCTGGCGGCGGATGGCCGCCGGCGCTCGACGACTTCGGGCTGCCGGCCGCCCTGCGCGACTACGCGCCGGCTTCTGGCGGTGCGCGACGACGGCCGGCTTCGACGTCGCCAGGACCATACGCGGCCTCCAGCACTTCGGGCTGTCCGGCATGCGGGAGCGCGTCGAGATGGCCGGCGGCTCCTTCGAGATCAACTCGACCCGGGCCACGGCACCACGGTCACCGCGGTCCTGGCGCTGCGGTGAAGCGGCTCACCCCAGGCTGACGACGGTGGCGCCGGCGCGGTAGATGTCGTCCATGGCGCGCTGGGCGTCGCCCGGCTCCAGCTCCACGGCGCGGACCGCCTCGGCGAGCAGGCCGACCTCGAAGCCCCGCTCGGCCGCGTCCAGGACCGTCTCCTTCACGCAGAAGTCGGTTGCCAGGCCGGCGACCACCACTCTGCGGATGCCGCGCTCGCGCAGCAGCTCCTCCAGCTGGGTGGGCCGCTCCTCGCCGGTCTCGGGACTGCGCATGGAGAACCCCGAGTAGCCGTCCTCGCCGCCGCTCCCCTTGCGCACGACCTCACCCTCGATGTGAAGTTGAGGGTGAAATTCCGCACCCCAGGTTCCCTGCACGCAGTGCACCGGCCAGATGCCCCCGTCCTTGGCGAAATGCGGCGTGGTCTCCGGATGCCAGTCCTGGGTGTAGACCACCGCGGCGCCGGCGGCCGCCGCCAGCTCGATCTCCCGGTTGACCACCGGGACGACCTGCTCGCCGCCGCGCACGTACAGGCTGCCGGCGGGGTCGGCGAAGTCGTTCTGCATATCGACGACGATCAGCGCGGTCTCGGGGTCGTACTTCGCCATGGCAATCCCTCCTCGCGGCCCCACGAACGCTACCCCAGACGCGCCGGGCGGCGCAGGAGGGAATCGTGAGCGGCCGCTGGAAGGGTCAGGCGTCGGTGGCGACGAGCTGGTCGTGCAGGCGCTCGCAGGAGCGGCGCAGCAGGCGCGAGACCTGCATCTGGGAACAGCCGATCAGCGCGCCGATCTCGCGCTGCTTCAGTCCGTTGAAGTAGTACAGCACCACCACCGCCCGCTCCACCGCCGGCAGGCTGGAGACCAGGTCGGGCAGCATGATCAGGTCCTCGACCTCGCCACGCTCCCGGGTGTCGGGCAGGAGCTGGCCCAGCGGCGGCGCGCCCTGCTCGACCGGCACGTCCAGCGACAGCACCGTGCGGTTCTCCATCGCCATCACGGCCTGCCGGATCTCGTCCTCGTCGAGGTCGACCTCCACCGCCATCCGGTCGGCGCGCGGCCAGCCGTCGAACGACCGGGGGAACCCGTCCAGCGCCGCCGCCAGCCGCAGCGCGTTGTCCTTCACCGTCCGCGGCACGCCCACCTGCCAGGTCGAGTCCCGCAGGTAGCGCTTGAGCTGCCCGAGGATGGTGGCGATGGCGAACGGCGCGAAGGGCGTGCCGCGCTCCGGGTCGTAGCGGTCGACCGCGGCGATGAGGCCGATCCTGGCGATCTGGCGCAGATCGTCCGTGGTGGTGTTGGGGCGGTCTCGATAGCGCATGGCCAGGCGGTCCGCCAGCCCGAGGTGCGCGAGGATGACGCGTTCGCGGAGCTGCGGATCGCGTTGCCGTGCGTACGACTCGAGCCAGGCCGCGACCTGTTCCGGGGTCGCCTCACCGGGATCCGGCGCTCGCGTCCGCGCGCTCGCCTTGGACCGGTCGTGCAGGGGCAGAGTCAGGGTCATCGCGGCCTCGCCAAGTCGATGTTGGGGCCCGTAACCACTCACATCGGCGAGTTGCCCTCGGACCTACACGGTCGGGTGTGCGAACCGGGCCCGTTCGTCAGGCGCCGCGGGGCATCCCGGCGTGGATGGCGCGGACCGTCTCGACGGTGTCGGCCTCGTCGGGGCGCTTGTCGGGGCGGTAGCGCAGCACCCGGGCGAACCGCAGCGCCATCCCACCGGGATAGCGGGGACTGGTCTGCACGCCGTCGAAGGCGATCTCCACGACCAGCTCCGGCCGGACGACCACGGTGTAGTCGTCGCGGGAGACCGCCCGCTCCAGCAGCTCCTCGGTCTGCCAGGTGAGCAGCTCGTCGGTCAGCCCCTTGAAAGTCTTGCCGAGCATGACGAACCCGCCACGCTCCGGGTCGCGGGCGCCGAGGTGCAGGTTGCTGAGCCAGCCGTGGCGCCGGCCGTGCCCCCACTCGGCGGCCAGCACCACCAGGTCCAGCGTGTGGACCGGCTTGACCTTCACCCAGCCGGCGCCGCGCCGCCCGGCCTCGTACGGCACGGTGAGCGACTTGACCACCACGCCTTCATGGCCATGCGCGAGCGCGTCGCGCAGGAACGCCTCCGCGACCACCGGGTCCTCGGTGACCGTCCGGGGCACGCGCAGCGCCTCCGGGGTCACCGCGGCGAGCGCGGTGTGCCGCTCGGCCCCGCTCCGGTCGACGAGGTCCTCGCCGTCCAGCCGCAGCACGTCGAACAGGAACAAGTTGAGCGGCGTGGTCTGGCGCAGCCGCTCCACGTCGAGCTTGCTGCCGAAGCGGCTGCCGGTGACCTGGAACGGGTGCGGCCGGCCGTCGTCGCGCAGTGCGATCGCCTCGCCGTCGAGCACGATCGTCTCCGCCGGCAGCCCGCGCGCCGCCTCGACCAGCTCCGGCACCCTGGTGGTGACGTCGTCCAGCGTGCGCGTGAAGACCCGCACCTCGTCACCCTGCCGGTGGATCTGGACGCGGATGCCATCCAGCTTCCACTCCACGGCGGCCGGGCCGACCCGCTCCAGCGCCTCCTGGATGCTGCTGGCGGTCTGCGCCAGCATCGGCTGGAGGGGGCGGCCGACCTGCAGGTGGAAGGCGCGCAGGCCGGTGACGCCCTTCGAGAGCGCGGCGGTGGCGACGGCGCCGAGCGCGCCGCGCAGCATCAGCGCCCTGCGGACCTCGGTGGAGGCGACCCCGGCGGCCCGGGCGATGGCCTCGACCATGACGCCCTCCAGCGCGCCCTGGCGCAGCTCGCCGCCGAGGAGCCGCCCGAGGAACCGCTGTTCGCCGGCGGTGGCCCGGCACAGCAGGTCGGCCAGCAGCCGTCGGCGCACGGCCTGGGAGCCGGCGCCGGCCTGCCGCCCGATCAGCTCGAACGCCTGGTCGACGTCGAGCACCTGGAGCGACGGCGCCGCCGCGGCGGGCGGAGGGTCGCGCAGCGACGCCCAGCCGACCCCGATCTGCCGCTGGCGAAGCTCGCCGGAGAGGAAGGCGACCGCCACCTCGACCTCATCCGGCTCCAGGCGGCGCAGGCATGCGGCCAGGTGCTCCACCTTGGTCAGGCGAGCGGCCGCCGCGGTGACCGCGTCGGAGGTCTCGACGATCTCGGAGAGCAGCACGAGCAATATTGTGCCGGCCCGGAGCGACAGTGCGGGGGGTCGGGGGGCGGGGGTCGGGGGCGGCCGGCCTCGTCTCAGTCGTGCAGGCCGGCCAACTGGATGCCGAAGGCGTTGATCCTGCGGTAGATGGTGGCGCGGGACATGCCCAGCTTGGCGGCCGCCTGGGTGCGGTTGCCCTTGGCCTCGACCAGGGCCTCGACGATCGCGTCGCGCTCGATCCACTGCCATCGGGTGAGCACCTGGCGGGTGACGGTGTGGCACTCGGCCGGGAGGTCGGCGCTCTCGATGCGGCGGCCGCGGCAGCGTCCCAGCGCGACGCCGAGCACCCTGGAGAGCTGCTCGACGTTGCCCAGCCACTGATTGTGCAACAGGACCTGGAGCGCCTCCGGCGAGCAGCGCGCGTCGGAGCCGGGCGCCAGCCGGTCGAGCAGGAAGGGCACCAGCTCGTGCAGGTCTTCGACCCGGTAGCGCAGCGGCGGGACGCCCACCTGCATGGGGAAGTGCTCCAGCAGCGGCGGGGGCAGGTCGTGGCTGGCGCTGGTGGCGACCAGCCACCCGGCCGTGGCGTCGAGGTCGCCGAGGGTGGCCGCCAGCAGCTCGGCGACCGCTGCGTCGAGCTGGTCGAGCCGGCGCAGGACGATCGTCCCGGTCGTCTGCTCGAGCTCCTGGCGCAGGTCGGCGATCCAGGCGCCAGGATCGGCGGTGCCCGGCCCCTCGATGACGTGCAGGCGCTCCGAGGGGAACCAGCGGCGGTGGACCGCCGTGCCCAGCGCCAGCTTGCCGGCGCCGGCCTCGCCGACCAGCAGCAGCCGGGCGTGGCGCTCGCAGGCGGTGATCGCCTCCTCGCAGGCGTGCAGCCAGGCGCTGCTGCGCCCGGCGACCCCGGCCAGCGGCAGGTACCGCGGCATCGGGCCGAGACGCCGGCGCGGGACGCGCCCGAGCGTCTGGACCTCGATGAGCGCGCCGGCCACGCCGGCACGGCTGGCGACCTGGCGGGACTGCAGCCGGACCGTGCGGCCGCTTGGTAGCCGCAGGTCGGCGGTGGTGTCGGAGGGCGAGCGCAACAGCTCGGCCGCGCGCTCCCGCAAGGCGGCGTGGTCGCTGGGGTCCAGCAGCTTGACTCCCCGCGAGTTGCTGATCACCAGATCGTCGTTGAGCGACAGGATCGGGTTGTTGGTGCGGCGGCAGACGGCGATGAACTCGTTGAGCAGGGCGCGCTCGCGCTCGCCCTCCAGCTCGACCAGGCGCTGGGAGACGTCGCGGGCGGCCTCCTGGACCAGCACCCGCATCAGCGGGCTGGCCTCCCCGCGCCAGCAGGTCAGGTCGATCACGCCCTCCACGCGCCCGCGCAGCGGGTTGCGGATGACCGCGCCGGCGCACGACAGCGCCTGCAGGCGCTCGGAGAAATGCTCGGGGCCGAACACCCAGGCGGAGGACTGGTCCTCCAGCGCCGTGCCGATCCCGTTGGTGCCGACGTACTCCTCGGCGTAGCTGAAGCCCGGCGCCAGCGAGACCTTGTCCAGCTTGCGTTGCAGCGCGCGGTCGCCGCAGCGGCGGTCCAGGACATAGGCCTCCGGGTCGGTCAGCACCACCGTCATCGGTTCGTCGGTGAGCTCCCGCTCGAGCCGGTCGAACACCGGCCCGGCGCTGCGGGCCAGGCGGTTGTCGAAGTCGATGTCGGCGCTGTAGGGCGGCTCGATGCGGTCCACGTCCACGCTGGAGAAGCGGGACCGCCGCCACGAATTGAGGATCTGCTCACGAACGGTCCCAGCGACCGCCTCCCCTACCGCCAGGAAGCGCTCACGCGCGGCGGAGATCCCCGCCGCCAGCTCGCTGTAGGCGTCCGGCATCACGGTCCCCCTTTCTCAGCCCGATGGCGCCGAGATCGGTGAATCAACCACTCGTCCCCAAAACCGCAAAGCGGTCGCTGAGCATACCGATTTCCGGCAGGTGTCTCAAGCTGAGACGTTAATTCCTTCTGCTTAGCAGTTTCATGTGTTGGCGCTCGGCCACCACCGGAGGGCAGCGGCAATCGGATTGGGGGGATATGGTGCCTCGGCGGGCTCTTCAGAAATTGGGGGGGAACGTGCTCGTTTCACCCGAGGAGCCGACGTGCTTGGCAAGCGTCGGAGAGTTCCCACTTTCGCAGGAGTTGCGGGAACGCTCGCTTGACGCGCCGAATATCCAGCACACCGCCGAGTTGCTTGCTCTGGCCGCGCGCGCTGGGTGGGTGCGTGGGGACGCCGCCGCGCTCACCCGCGCCGGCCGGCGCCTGTTCCGTCTGGCCGGCGCCGGCGGGCCGCTGCTGGAGGGGGGCGGGACGATCGCGGGCGAGGCGGAGGCGACCCAGGCCCTCGCCCGGGAGGTGCTGGCGCTCGGCGACCTGGCGGCTGGGCGGCTGGGCCCGCCACCGGCCGGGATGACCCTGCCGTGGGCCGGAGACCTGGCACTGTGGCTGGCGCCGTGCCTGGTTCCGGAGCTGCTCGGCGACGACCTCGGCACCTATCGCTCGTGCGCCGCTCTGCTGGAGCGCCTGCGGTCCAGCGGCCCGGCGCGAGCGGGTGCGGAAGGCCTTTCCCGCAAGGGCGACGGCGGCACGGTCGCCCACCCCCCCCAGGCCCGAGGGGGCGGCCAGCGGGTGGGGCGGGCGCTGCCGGCGACGCTCGGGCAGCTCACCAGCAGCGCGATGGCGCTCGGGCGCTGGTCGACGGCGACCGAGCACGCGGCCGAGGGGCTGGCCCTGGCCCGCATCGGCGGCCAGGCGATCGAGGCCGCCGGCCTGCTCGCCCAGCTCGCCTGGATCGCCGCGGCACGCGGGCAGGCGGGCGACTGCCGCCGTCTGGCCGCCGAGGCGCTGGCCATCGCCACCCCGAGAGGCTGCGCGCTGGTCACCGCGAACATCAGGTGGGGGCTGGGCCTGCTCGAACTGAGCCTCGGCCGCCCGGCGCGGGCGCTGGACCGGTTGGCGCCGCTGGCGTCCTCGAGCGGCTCGACCCCGGTCCTGCTGCTGGCAACCGCCGACCTGGTCGAGGCGGCGGTGCGGGCCGGCCGGCCGGCGGCGGCCGAGCCGCTGCTGGCCCAGCTCGACCGCTGGGTGGAGCTCGTGGGCCCCGCATGGGCCCTGGCCACCACCTTCCACTGCCGCGCGCTGCTGGACGCCGGCGAGGAGGCGGAGATCTGCTTCCAGGCCGCGCTGGACGCCGGCGGCGGCGGCTCGGTGCGCCCGTTCGCGCACGCCCGCACACAGCTCGACTACGGCGCCTGGCTGCGGCGGCAGCGGCGCTGGGGCGAGGCGAGGACCCGGCTGCGGGCAGCCCTCGAGACCTTCGAGCGGCTCGGCGCCTCGCCCTGGGCCGAGCGGGCGCGCATGGAGCTGCTGGCCAGCGGAGCACCCGCGCCCTGGCCGGCGGGCGTTTGGACAAGGCCGCACAACAGTCGTGCCGGCGCCTATCGGGGGGGTGGCGTCCGGCCGGCGGCGAGGGGACGCTGCTGAGCTTCAGGGAGCTGGGCAGTGCCCCCCTCGCCGCCACAAAACCTCGCATGCACCAGGATCGGCTACCCTCTTTGACTGGAGGAACCCAGGCAACGATCAGGAGGAGGGCTGGTGGCCAGCGACGACGCCGAAGAACCGCTGGTGTTCGCCGGCTCCGCCAGCCCGAAGCTGACCAAGGAAATCTGCGGGCATCTGGGCGTCGCCGTCGGCCAGAACGAGGTGCTGCGATTCTCGGAGGGCACGCTGTTCCCGCGGATCCTCGAGAACGTCAGAGGCCACCGGGTCTACCTGGTGCAGTCGACCGTCTTCCCCGCCAACGACCATTTCATGGAGCTGCTGTTCTGGATCGACGCCTTCAAGCGGGCGAGCGCGTCGTCGGTGACGGTGGTGATCCCCTATTTCAGTTACGCCAAGGGCGACAAGAAGGACGAGCCCAGGGTCTCGATCCGCGCCAGGGTCTGCGCCGACGCGATCGAGGCCGCCGGCGCCGACCGGGTGGTCACGATGGACCTGCACGCCGCCCAGATCCAGGGGTTCTTCCGCATCCCCGTGGACGACCTGTACGCGCGGCCGTTCCTGTGCGACGCCATCCGGGCGGAGGGTCTGGCCGACCCGGTGGTCGTCTCCCCTGACGCCGGCTTCGCCAAGAAGGCCAGGATGTTCGCACGCCGGCTCGGCGCGCCCCTGGCGATCGCCGACAAGGTCCGCTCCGACCACCGCGAGCAGGCCACGGTGGTCGACGTGATGGGCGAGGTGGCGGGCAGGGACGCGGTCCTGGTGGACGACTTCACCATCAGCGCCGGCACCCTCGTCGAGGCGGCCGAGCAGCTGGTCGCCAAAGGCGCCCGGTCGGTGGGCGCCGCGGTCACCCACGGGGTCTTCGCCGAGGGGTCGATGCAGCGCCTGGACGCCAGCCCGATCCGGTGGCTGATCACCACCGACACGGTCGAGACCCAGCCGGTGCCGTTGTCCCCGAAGGTTCGGGTGGTCTCGGCGGCCCCACTGTTCGCCGAGGCGATCCGGCGCATCCACCACCGCCAGAGCATCAGCGGCCTGTTCAACGACTGACCCGGCCGCAGCCCGCTGGGCGGACGCATCCCCAGATACCGCAGGAGACGCAGCGTGATTACGCTGTCGTGCACGAGGTGTCATTGGGGATGAGCAAGCAGAATGCACCTGTCAAGCGGTCTGCCACTCGGGAGGCGGAGACCACGCATCCGACCGCTTCTCCTGTTTGGCAGCGGACCGGCGGCGACGGGGTGCCCCATGCCCCTCGTCGCCGGTCCCGCCGTTTTCAGCCGCCGGCAGGTGCCTTCGCCACTCCCCGTTGACGCGCTCGGTCGAAGCTCCGGCGAGTGATCCGGGAGGCGCCATGGCGGAACGCAGTGTGCTGGTGGAGCGCGAGGGTGCGGTCACGGTGGTGACCATCAACCGGCCGGAGCGGCGCAACGCCGTCGACGGCCCGACCGCCGCCGCGCTGGTCGGCGCCTTCCGCGCCTTCGACGCCGACCGCGGCGCGGCGGTGGCGGTCCTGGCGGGCGCTGGCGGCGCGTTCTGCGCCGGGGCGGACCTCAAGGCGATCGCGGCCGGAGCGGAGGCGCCCAGCGTGGCGGCCGGCGGCGACGGGCCGATGGGGCCGACGCGGCTGCGGCTGTCCAAGCCGGTGCTGGCCGCCATCGAGGGGCCGGCGGTGGCTGGCGGGCTGGAGCTGGCGCTCTGGTGCGACCTTCGCGTGGCCGCCGAGGGTGCGATGCTCGGCGTGCTGTCCCGGCGGGTCGGCGTGCCGCTGATCGACCTCGGCACCATCCGCCTGCCACGACTGGTGGGTCACAGCCGGGCCATGGACCTGCTGCTCACCGGCCGCGCGGTCGGCACCGCCGAGGCGCTGGCCATGGGGCTGGTCAACCGGGTCGTGCCCGAGGGGACGGCGCGCCAGGCCGCGGTCGAGCTGGCGGGCGAGCTCGCCGCGCTGCCCCAGGCCGCCCTTCGCGGCGACCGCCTCTCCGCCATCGAGCAGTGGGGCCTCGACGAGCGGGCGGCAGTCGCCAACGAACTGCGGCACGGCCTGGCCACCCTCGCCAGCGGCGAGACCGTCGCCGGCGCCACCCGCTTCGCCTCCGGCGCCGGCCGCCACGGCGGCCCCATCGTCCCGTAGCCGCCCAACCAAACCAGCCACTCCCGCATCGCCAGTGATCCTGGCATGTAGGCGGACAGCCGCCACCGACTGAGACCGCGCCTGGGTTGCGTGGGCCTGGAACCATGGCCGGACCAACGGGCTTCGCGCCGGAGGTGGTCGAGTGCTCGCCGATCGGCACCTGGACTGGACCGGATGCTGCAACGTCCGCGACCTCGGCGGGCTCCCCGCGGCCGGCGGGCGGACCACCCGCTGGGGCGCCGTGGTCCGCTCGGAGGCACCCGACAGTCTGACCGCCACCGGCTGGACGGCGCTGGAGGCCCACGGCGTGCGCACCATCGTCGACCTGCGCAACGACGACGAGCGCGAGGGCCCGGGCGATGAGCGCCCCGCGCGGGTCACGACCGTCCACGTGCCGCTGGACGACCGCGCCGACACCGAGTTCTGGGAGCGGTACGGGCGCCTCGATGGCACGCCGCTGTTCTTCAGGCCCTTCCTCGACCACAAGCCGGAGCGATGCGCCGCCGCCGTCGCCGCGATCGCCAACGCCCGCCCTGGTGGCGTCCTGGTCCACTGCGCCAGCGGCCGCGACCGGACCGGGCTGGTCACCCTCCTGCTGCTCGCGCTCGTCGGCGTCGCGCCGTGGGACATCGCCGCCGACTACGAGCTGAGCGCCGAGCGGCTGCTCCCGCTCTACGAGCGGCTCGGGTTCGGGGACGTCAACGGCCGGATCGATGCGGTCCTCGCCGGCGAGAAGACCACCGCCCGAACGGCCGTCCTGGACGCACTGGCATCGCTGGACGTGGAGGCGTCGCTCCGCGCGGGAGGTCTCGGCGGCGACGAACTGGCGGCGCTTCGCGCCCGGCTGCTCGACGAGCCGCTGCCCTGAACCCCGGTTTCGGCAATCTGCTCTCCAGCGTGGCCACGCCTGTTGGCCCGCTGAGGGTCGGCGCTACTCGCCGACGGTGCCGTCGGCGAGTTCGCGGACGACGTCCAGGTGCCCCGTGTGGCGGGCGTACTCCTGCAGCACGTGGAACAGGATCCAGGCCAGGGTGGGGTGCGGGTCGGGCGGGTTGAAGCGCCCACCGCTGGCTGCCACGTCGCTGAGCCGGGCGCCCGCGACGATCCGCCGCGACCTGGCGCACTCGTCGAGGAACAGCGCCTTGACGTCGTCGGCCGTCTCCTCTGGGCCGACGTACCACGTGCCGTCCGGGCCGTTCTCCATCCAGGGCTCATCGAACCGCTCCGCGGCGAAGCCCCAGCGGAACCAGCGCCGCTCGACTCCGGCCAGGTGCTTGAGCAGCTCCAGCGGCGTCCAGCCCGACGGCAGCCTGCTGCGCCGCAGCTCCTCCTCCGGCATGCCGTCCAGCTTCCGGAGGACCGCCTGCCGGTAGAAGTCGAGGAAGCCGACCAGCAGCTCGCGAGGATCCGAGAGCGTCTCGGGCGGCTCCCCAGGAGGCAGGACCGGCGTGACCATGGACGCGACCCTACGGGACCGCGCGGGCCCGCGCCACCCGACGGGCTACGACATCCGCAGGATCTGGCCGGTGATCGAGCGGGCCTGGTCGGAGGCGAGCAGGACGACGACCTCGGCGACCTCGTCCGGCTGGGCGACGTGGCGCAGCGGGCTCGAGGCGATGGCCGCCCGTTCGACCTCGGGCGTGATCCATCCGGTGTCGGTCACCGGCGGGTGGACCACGTTGGCGGTGATGCCGTAGGGGCCGAGCTCGCTGGCCGCCGACATCGTGTAGTTCTCCTGGGCGGCCTTGGCGGCCCCGTAGGAGACCTCCTCGGGAAAGCCCGCCTGGCCGCCGGAGGTCAGCCCGATGATGCGGCCCCAGGTGGCGCCGCGCTGGACGTGGCGGTGGGCGAACTCGGCGATGAGCGGGGCCGCGGCCCTGGCGTCCACGGCGAACTGGCGGTCGTGGCGCTCGGCGTCGACCGGGTCGAGCCGGCGCCCGAACCGGTCCTGGCGGTTGGGAACGAAGGTGTTGGCGAGCCAGCCGCTGGCGTTGTTGACCAGGATCTCGACCGGGCCCACGGTCGCCTCCGCACGGTCGAGCAGCCGTCGCGGCGACCCGGGGTCGGCCAGGTCGGCCTCCATGCGGGCGGCGGTGCCGCCGCCCCGGCCGAGGCTCAGGCCCGGTCGCGGGCGGCGGGGTCGCCCAGGCCGGTGCGGAAGCCCTCGCGCCAGCTCGGGAAGCGCGGTTGCCAGCCCAGCTCGCGCTTGGCCTTGGCGTTGGACGCGCCGCGAACCCGGGTCATCATCGACACGCCGACCGGGCCGACGACCAGGCCGGCGAGCCAGGCCGGCAGCCGCAGCGGCGGCTTGGCGCCGATCGCCCTGGCCAGCTCGGGAAGCCACACCGACACCGGCGCCGGCTCGTCGTCGACCACGTTGTACACACCGGCCCCGCCGGGTTGGACGCAGGCCAGGGTGGCCGAGGCCGCGTCCTCGACGTGGACGAAGGACCAGATGCCCGAGCCGCCGGCGACGATCGGGAACCTCCTGGCGCGGACCATCTCCAGGGTGTCCCCGCCCTGCGCGAGCGAGGTCCCAGGCCCGTACAAGCTGCCGTAGCGCAGCACGATGCCCTCCAGGTCGGCGCCGAGCACCCGGTCCTCCAGATACCGGATGGCCTCCAGGGTGGCGCGCATCTGCGCCGGTGGGTCCGGGTCGAACGGCTCGTCCTCGGTCTTGACCGGCGCGCCCTCGCGCGAGTAGGGCCAGCCGGCGTAGCTCTGCGCGATGAACCGCCGCGCGCCCGCGGCCTGGGCGCCCTCCAGAAGATGATCGGTTCCCTGGGTCCGCAGGCGGTTGGTCTGCTCCCACTCGCGGTCCCAGTGCTTCAGGCTGCGGAAGCCGGTCAGCGCGGTGAGCTGGTGGATGACCACCTCCGGCTTGGCCTCGACCACCGCTTCCACCACCGCCCGCCGGTCCAGGCCGTCCGCCACGGCCGGGGCTGCGCCGCTCGCCCACAGCTGATCGGCCTTCCGCGCCGAGCGGGTTATCGCCACGACCTCGTGCCCGTCCGCCACCAGCATGGGGAGCAGCGGCCTGCCGATGGCGCCGGTGGCGCCCGCCAGGAACACTCGCATGGTTCGCCTCCTCGTTCGATCTGTCGCATCCCGTGACTTCGATCTGTCGCATCACGTGACGAGGACGCGGGAACCTGTGTGACACTCGATGGGGTCGGCGGTCTGTCACAGGCTCGGCGGCTCGTACGTCTTCATGGTCGGCATGGAAAGGCATGAGGCGGAGATGGACGAGGCGGGCGAGATCCACGCGGAGCTGCAGCCGCTGCTGTTCTCGATCGCCTACCGGATGCTGGGCAGCGTCGCGGAGGCCGAGGACGTCGTGCAGGAGGCCTACCTGCGGTGGCATCGCGCCCTGATGGCCGGCACCGAGGTGGAGTCCCCCAAGGCCTACCTGGCCGCGGTGACGACTCGGCTGGCCATCGACCAGCTCCGCGCCCGGAAGACCCGCCGCGAGGCGTACGTGGGACCGTGGCTCCCTGAGCCGCTCGTGGCGGAAACGGAGGCGGACGTGGCGCAGCACGCCGAGATGGCCGAATCGCTGTCGATGGCCTTCCTGGTCGTGCTGGAGAGCCTCAGCCCGGTGGAGCGGGCCGTGTTCCTGCTCCGCGAGGTGTTCGAGTACGGCTACGACGAGATCGCCCAGATCGTGGACAAGAGCGAGGCGAACTGCCGGCAGATCTTCGGGCGGGCGCGCCGCCACATCGAGGCCTCCAAGCCCCGGTTCGAGCCGTCGGCGACCGAACGGGAGGAGCTGGCTCGCCGCTTCTTCGCCGCCTGCGAGCAGGGCGACATGGAGGGCCTGCTGGAGCTGCTGGCCGCCGACGCCGCCTTCGTCGGCGACGGCGGCGGCAAGGCGCAGGCCTTTGGCGAGCCGATCTCCGGGCGGGAGCGCATCGCGCGGCTGCTGGTCGGGCTGTTCAACCGTGGCGCGCAGCTCGGCGCCCGGGTGCGGCCGGTCCAGGTGAACGGGCAGCCAGGCGGGATCAGCCTGGACGCCCAGGGGCGGGTGATCAACGTGTTCACCCTCGACGTCGCCGACGGCCGCGTCCAGGCCGTCCGGTCAGTCGTGAACCCGGACAAGCTCGGTCACCTTGGACCGGTGTCCGACATCGCCCGCCTCACACGCCCCAGGCGACGTTGAACGGGCGTACGGCTCCTACGCCGGAACACGGATCCTGCCCACGGCGCCGGGGCTCGCCGGGGCAAGGAGCGGGCGGCCGCGCCGGCCGATGAGTTTCCACCGGCCGCTCGGTATGTACGGGTGAGCGAACGCGAACCCGCAACCGGGAGGTCAGGTGGAACGCAACCGAACACGGGCGTCCTCGACGCCGGCGCAGCGCTGGGTGCTTGCGCTGACCTCGCTGGCGTCGCTGATGGTCATGCTGGACACCATGGTGGTGACGACCGCCCTCAGCACGATCCGGATGCACCTCGGCGCCTCTATCGAGGCGCTGGAGTGGACCGTCAACGCCTACACCCTCAGCTTCGCCGTGCTGCTGATGACGGCCGCGGCGTTGGGCGACCGCTTCGGGCGCCGTCGCCTGTTCGTCATCGGCATCGGCCTGTTCACCGTCGCCTCGGCGGCGTGCGCGCTGGCACCGGGCATCGGCTGGCTGATCGTGGCGCGCGCCGTTCAGGGCGCCGGCTCGGCGATGACCATGCCGCATGCGCTGGCGCTGCTGAGCGCGGCGTTCCCGCCCGCGCGGCGGGCCAGGGCGCTGGGACTGTTCGCCAGCGTGACCGGCCTGGCAACGCTGGGGGGACCGATGGTCGGTGGCGCTGTCACCCAGGGCCTGGCGTGGCAGTGGATCTTCTGGCTCAACGTCCCGATCGGCCTGCTGCTCATCCCCGTGGTCCTCAGGCGGATCGAGGAGAGCCTGGGGACCGACACCAGCCTCGACTTCGGTGGTCTGGCGCTGGTGACCGGCGCTGCCCTCGGACTGGTGTGGGGGCTGGTGCGGGGCAACGCGGCCGGCTGGGCGAGCCCCGAGGTGGTCGTCTCGCTGGCGGCCGGGGCGCTGCTGGCGGTGGCGTTCGTGGCCTGGGAGCTGCGCGCCCGCGAGCCGATGCTGCCGATACGGTTCTTCCGCTCGCGCGCCTTCTCGGCGGGCAATGCCTCCAGCTTCCTGATGTTCGGGTCGATCTTCGGGGCGGCGTTCTTCTTCGCGCAGTTCCTGCAGACGACGCTGCACTACGGGCCGCTGGGCGCGGGGCTCCGTCTGGCCCCGTGGACCGTGACCCTGTTCGTGGTCGCGCCGATCGCCGGCGCCTGGGTCAACCGGGTCGGCGAGCGGCCGCTGATGGTCGGCGGGCTGCTCATGCAGGCGGCCGGCTTCGGCTGGATCGCGCTGATCGCCAGTCCCGGCCTCGCCTACCCCGCGATGATCCCACCGTTGGTCCTGGCCGGCTGCGGGGTCTCGATGGCGATGCCGGCCACCCAGAACTCCGTGATGGGCTCGGTGCCGCGCAGCGCCATCGGCAAGGCGTCCGGCGCCTTCAACACCCTCCGCCAGCTCGGCGGCACGTTCGGGATCGTGATCCTCGCCGCGGTCTTCGCCAGCTCCGGCGGTTACGCCTCCGCCCGGGCATTCAGCGACGGGTTCGCGCCCGCGATCGGCGTTGCGGCCGGCCTGTCGCTGGCGGCCGCGGTGGCCGGCCTGTGGACCCCCGGGCGGCCCGACGGCGCCCGGGAGGTCGCACAGCCGCCGGTGCCGGAGCTGCAGGCGGTGGGCAGACAATGAGCGTCAGCGTCAGGCGGCGGAGGCGGTCCGCGCGGGGAGCAGGGGTGATCATGCCAGCCAGCGATGAGTTCGCGCTCCGGACCGGTCCGTTCCGGCGGGAGCTGCTGGCCCACTGCTACCGGATGCTCGGTTCGGTGCACGACGCCGAGGACCTGGTGCAGGAGACGTTGCTGCGGGCGTGGCGTTCCTACGGCGAGTTCGACGACCAGCGGGCGTCGCTGCGCACCTGGTTGTACCGGATCGCCACCAATGCCTGCCTCACCGCGCTGGAGCGGCGCGGCCGCCTTGCCCTGCCCTCCGAGCTCGCCGACCCGAGCGCCGGATCGACGTGGCCGCTGGACGGGCCCGGAAACGAGATCGCCTGGCTGCAGCCGATCCCCGACGCGCTGCTCGCGCCGGCCCCCGCGGACCCGGCCAGCATCGTGGCGTCACGAGGCAGCGTCCGCCTCGCGCTGATCGCCGCCCTCCAGCACCTGCCCGCCAGGCAGCGCGCCGTCCTGATCCTGCGTGACGTGCTGGCCTGGCGAGCCACGGAGGTCGCCGAGCTGCTGGGCACCAGCACGGCGGCGGTCAACAGCGCGCTGCAACGCGCCAGAGCCCAGCTCGCCCAGGTGACGCCCGTGGAGGACCAGATCGCCGAGCCGGCCGAGGCGGAACAGCGCGAGCTGCTCGACCAGTACGTCACGGCCTTCGTCAACGCCGACGTCACCGCGCTCGTCAGGCTGCTCCGCGAGGACGTCGAGCTGGAGATGCCGCCGTTCCTGAGCTGGTTCAGGGGCCGCCACGAGGTCGGGACCTTCATCACCTCCAGGGTCAGCAAGGCCCGCGACCGGTGGCGGGCGATCCCCACCAGCGCCAACGCCCAGCCCGCGCTGGCGATGTACCTGCGCGGCGACGACGGTGCGCACCATGCGCACTCCGTGCAGCTGTTCACCTTCGCCGGCTCGGGCATCGCCCGCATCGTGGCGTTCGTTGACCCGCGCTTGTTCCCGACCTTCGGCCTGCCGCCGACCTTCGCGGCGCCCGCCAGCACCTCACGGCGATGACCGGGCCAGGCGCGACGGCTCGGCGGACCGGCGGGGTCGAGCTGCTGGAGCGGGCGATCGGCTACGCCCTCGGCACGGTCCAGGCGGTCACCCCGGCGTCGCTGACGCATCCCACACCGTGCCGGGAATGGGACCTGCGGGCGCTGCTGCACCACGTCGACGACTCCCTCGCCGCGCTCCAGGAGGGCATCGAAGCCCGAGACGTGGGCCTCGGCCCCGCCGCGGACGAGCCCGGCCCGGCCGCCGACCTGGCGGGGCGGTTCCGCGACCGTGCCCACCGGCTGCTCGGAGCGCTGACCAGGGCGGATGGCCACGACCACCTGGTCGCCGTCGCCGACCTGCCCTTGACGGCGGGCATCCTGGCCAGCACCGGCGCCATCGAGATCGCCGTCCACGGCTGGGACATCTCGGAGGCGTGCGGACGCCACCGGCCCGTCCCCGGCGAACTGGCGGTCGAGCTGCTGGAGCTGTGCCCGCTGCTGGTCGACGACAGCGACCGCCATGGCCGGTTCGCGGCGCCGGTCACGGTTTCGGCACTGGCCTGCCCCAGCGACCGGCTGGTCGCCTTCCTCGGCCGCGATCCCCTCAGTTAGCTGGCGGCGGCCTCCGCCGGGGGCCTGCCGGGCAGGAACACCCGGAACGAGGCGCCGCCGCCGGGCCGGTCCTCGACCCAGGCGCGCCCGCCGTGGAGATGGGCGAACTGGGAGACCAGCGCGAGGCCGATCCCCGAGCCGGGGGCGTTCGGGGCGTCGTTGCGGCCCTGACGGAAGGGCTGGAAGATCTGCTCGCGGAGCTGGGTCGGCACGCCGGGCCCCTCGTCCTCGACGACCAGCATCGCCCCGTCGTCGGCGGGTTGTATCCGCACCCAAATGGTCGTGCCGGCGGCGGTGTGCCTGGCCGCGTTGAGCACGAGGTTCTCGACGATCCGCTCGACCTTGGGCCCGTCCACCGCGATGTGCAGCGCTGCGGCGTCGACCACCACCGGATGCTCGTCGGTCACGGCGGCCTCTTCGACGCTGCGGCGGGTGAGCGCGCCGACGTCGGTGACCTGGCGCTCGGGCGTGAGCGTTCCCCTGGCGAGCCGGTCCAGGTCCAGCAGGTCGGAGAGGAGCCGGTCGAGCTTGCGGGCATTGGTGGTCAGCCGCCGGATCAGGTCGGCGACGTCCTCGGGACGCAGCCCGGCCGAGCCCCGCTGGAGCGTGAGCGCGATGCCGAGCACCGAGGTCAGCGGGGTGCGGAGGTCGTGGGAGACCGCCTGCATGAAGGTGGTCTTCATCTCGTCCATGGCGCGCAGGTGGTCCGCCCCGGCGCGCTCTCGCTCCAGGGCGGCGGTGAGCTGCTCCGCGGCGTCGTGCTCACGCCCCAGCGCCTCGGCGAGGCGGCCGGCGGCCTGGCGGGTGGCGGTGATGTCGGTCAGGATCCCCTGCCAGAACAGCGGCTGTCCGGTGGCGTCCCGCACCAGGACCGCCTCGTCGCGGACCCAGCGGACGTCGCCGAGGCGGGTCCGCATCCGGTACTCGCCGACGAACGGCTCGCCGGTCTCGTTGGTGCGGTCGCATTCCGCCTTGACCCAGTCGTGGTCGTCCGGGTGCACCCACTTGTCCCAGAGCTCCGGGTTCCCGATGCAGTCCGACGCCCGCTCGCCGAGCAGCGCCTCGATCTGCGGGCTGACGTAGGTGAACTCGTTGGGCGGGTCCGAGCTGATGGTGTACACCACCGCTGGCACCCGCTCGAGCAGCGCCTGGAAGCTCGCCTCGACGTCGGCCAGGCGCTGTTCCAGCTTGCGGTGCGGGGCGACGTCCTGCTGGGTGCAGACCCAGTGCGTGGTCCGACCCGCCGTGTCGGGCAACGGCGCGATCCGCCAGCGCGCGACGTACTCGGTGCCGTCCCTGCGGTAGCTCACCGTTTCCCTGGTCCAGAGCGAACCGGACTCCAGCCAGGCGGCGATCTCCTCGTACACCGACGCGGCGATCTCCGGGCACTGCACGACGCGCAGCGAGCTGCCGATCAGCTCGTGGACCGGGTAGCCCGTGAGTTCGCAGAACGCCCGGTTGGCGTGGACGATCCGCGGGCCCTGGCTGTCGCGGTTGGTGGTGCTGATCACCACCGCGTCGGGGACCGCCTCCAGCGCGCCCCACAGGTGCTGGCTCTGCTCGGCCAGCGCCGCGTCCGCCAGCCTGTGCGCCTGGAGGTCGCTGCGCAGCTCGATCTCGTCCATCACCAGGCCGGCCAGGTCCTTGAGGCTCGCCAGGTCCTCGCCGGTCCAGTCCCGCGGCCGCTTGTCGGCGACGCAGAACGATCCCACGATGTGGCCCGACGAGAGGGCCAGCGGGATGCCCATGTAGGCGACCGCGCCGAGCTCGGCCATGAAGGTGTTGTCGCTGGCCAGTGCGTCCCAGCGGACGTCACCGATGACCAGCGGTTGCCCGGTCGCCAGCACGTACCGGCACAGCGAGGCGGAGACGGGTGCCTGCCTCGACGACGCCCACGGCTCCGGCAGGCCGAAGTACGCCTTGAAGAACACGCGGTCCTGGTCGATCACCGTCATCACCGCGATCGGCGTCCCGAGGACACGTGCGGCCAGCCGCGCCAGCCGGTCGAACACCACTTCGGCCGGCGTGTCGAGCAGGCTGGTCTGACGGACGGCAGCGAGCCGGCCCGGGTCGGCCAGCACGTTGGTCAGGCTGGAGCTCATCTCGCGGGACCCCCTTCGGCAGGCGCCGCCCAGTGTCCAAGCAGAGCAGACGTTCCGCAAGCGCCGACCATTCTCCCGTGTGGGCCGGGCCAGCGCGAATGCGGCGAACTCTCGCATCCTGGGCATCACCCCCGCCGGCGGGCGCGACAACGCCCCAGGGAAACGCCGGTCGCGTGTCACGCCGCCGTTTTAGACTTGCCCGGGTAGCCCTGAGCGCCAGGGGGCCAGCGGTGATGGAGGACCTCGAGATCGGCCAGTTCGCCGACCCGGAAGGCCACGTCATCGGCGTGATCCGCTCCAGCTCGTAGCACCGCCGCCCAGGCCCGCCGCGACGGCGCCCGAGCCCGTGGGTGCGGGCCACCGTCCCCCCGGCCGGTGGCCCGCATGCGACGCTCACGAGCGCAGGTAGCGGATCACCGCCAGCACCCGGCGGTTGTCGTCCTCCGACGGCGGCATCCCGAGCTTGGCGAAGATGCTGGCCACGTGCTTCTCCACGGCGCCGGCGGAGACGACCAGGGCGTTGGCGATCGCGGTGTTGGACCGACCCTCGGCCATCAGCGAGAGCACCTCGCGCTCGCGAGGGGTCAGCGAGGCGAGATCGTCGGCGCGCCGGCTGGCCCCGGCGAGCTGGGTGACGACCTCGGGATCCAGCGCGGTGCCGCCCTCGGCCACCCGGGCCAGCGCGTCGGTGAACGCCGCCACGTTGGCGACCCGGTCCTTGAGCAGGTAGCCGACGCCCGCCGAGCCGGCCGCGAGCAGGCGGGTGGCGTAGCCGGTCTCGATGTACTGGGAGAAGACCAGCACGGCGGTCTCCGGACGCTCCCGGCGGATGTCGATGGCCGCCCGCAGTCCCTCGTCGGTATGGGTCGGCGGCATCCGGATGTCCACGATGGCGACGTCCGGACGGTGGCCGGCGACCGCGGCGCGCAGCGCCTCGCCGTCGGCAACCGCGGCACACACCTGGTGCCCGCGGTCGATCAGCAGCGCGGCGAGGCCCTCCCGCAGCACCGCGGAGTCCTCTGCGATCACGACGCGCATGGGCGCATGCTCTCACGCGTGCAGGGGCAGCTCGACGGTGATCACCGTCGGCCCGCCCGCCGGGCTGCTGATCGCCAGGCTGCCGTCGACGGTGCGCACCCGCTGCGCGAGCCCGTCGAGGCCGCTGCCCGCGCCGGGCCGGGCGCCGCCGACGCCGTCATCGGCGACGCGCAGCCGGAGCACCCCGTCGCGCTGCGCCGCCTGGACCGCTGCCCGCCGCGCCGCGCTGTGCTTGATCACGTTGGCCAGTAGCTCCGCGGCGCAGAAATAGGCGATGGTCTCGATCGCCGCCGTCGGGCGCACCGGGACGTCGACGGTCAGCTCGACGCCGACCGCGCTGCGCGCCACCAGGGTCTCCAGGGCGTCGGCCAGCCCGCCGTCCAGCACAGGAGGGTGGATGCCGCGGGCGAGGTCGCGCAGCTCGGCGATCGCCTCGGTCGCCGTCTCTTGCGCGCTGGCCACCAGCTCACGGGCGCGGTCGGCGTCCAGCGGCTGGCCGCCGTCGCCGAGCTTCTCCCTGGCCATGCCGAGGCTCATCGTCAGCGCGACCAGTCTGGCCTGCGTGCCGTCGTGCAGGTCGCGCTCCAGCCGCCGCAGCATCGCCGTCGAGTCGTCCACCGCCAGCGCCCTGGTCTCCTCGAGGGCGCGGACCCGCTCGGTCAGCGCGCCCGGGCCGAGCAGACCGCGCACGAGCCAGCCGTCCGCCGCGACCACCGCCCGCGTCACCCACGGGGCGAGCAGCACGGTGGCCGCGCCGACCCCCAGGGCGACGAAGGTGCCGGCGTAGGTGGCCACCTGGAACTTGCCCATCGGCAGCACGGTGATGACGGGCACCGGGCGAAGCTGCGTGCCGGGCGGGTGGTTGCGGAACCCTCCCCACCAGATCGGGTAGGTCATGTTGACCAGCCCGGCGCCCCAGAGGATGACCGCGTAGCAACCGAGCAGCGAGACCGGCACCTTCACCAGCACATAGGCCAGCGCTCGCCAGCTGCTGGCGTCGCGCAGCCTGGCCCCCAGCCGCCCGAGCGGGCCGCGGCCCGGCCGGAACGGCGGTGGCGCGGGGACGCGAGCGCCGAGCAGCCAGCCCGCGAGCCGGCGGTGCACCGCGCCGAGCCCCCGAACGGCGCCGAGCGTCGCCACCAGCAGCAGCAGCCCAGGGACCGTGCCGACCAGCGTGGCGGTCAGGGCGGTGCCGATCGCCAGCAGCACCACGATGACGACGAAGCCGACGATGCCGAGCGGGACTCCGGCCAGGCAGTACCCCAGCTCCGCCCAGGCCCGCTGGGTGAACGGGGCACGCACGGCCTGGAGCGCGATCTTCCGCACGGTGAGCGGCCCGCCGTCCGGCCGGTCGCCGGACGGCGGGCTGGAGGTCACCGTCGCCATCTCGTCCACGGGATCATTGTCCTGCTCAGGCGTCCCGGCGGGCCAGCAACCATCCACCGATGCCCAGCACGGCGGCGGTATAGGCCCACAGGAGGCCGAACCCGGCCCAGGGCGACAGCATGTCCGCCACCGGCTTGGCCACGCCCATCGAGTTCCCCGCGATGAAGGTCGGGAAGTACTTGGCGATCTGGGGCCCGCGGGTTGCCCCGACGAGCAGCAGCGGGACGACGAACAGCACGCCGGCGAGCGCGGCGATCCCGCCGGCGGTGTGCCGGGTGATGGCGCCCAGGCCGAGTCCCATCAGCCCGATCAGGCAGAGGTAGACGCCGCTCATGGCAACCGCGCGAAGCACACCGGGCTGGCCGAACGACGGCTGCGGCACCCCGGCGCCCAGCACGGCCCGCCCGGCCAGGAAGGCGACGAACGTGACGGTCTCGCCGACGGCGAGCGTCACCACGCCGAACACCGCCGCCTTCGCGACCAGCACCAGCGGCCGGTTCGGGATCGCGGCCAGCGTGGACCGGATCATCCCTGACGAGTACTCGCCGGTCATCACCAGCACGCCCAGCACTCCGATCATGAGCTGGCCGAGGGCCACGCCGGCGAGCACGTTGTTGGTGGGGTCGAAGGACGCCTTGTCGGCGGCGGTCACCGGCGCCCGGGTATTGGCCATCACCAGGATGCCGATGCCGATCATGCCGGCGAGTGTCGCCAGCAGGATCCACGTGGTGGAGCGCAGGCTGCGCAGTTTGATCCACTCCATCCGCGCCACCTGCCGGAACCGGTAGTGCCCGGGCGGGACCCGCTGCAGCCTGGCTGTCATGGCGGTCATGAGCTTCTCTCCCCTGTCGGAGTCGCCGTCGGCGCCGGCGTCGCGGCGCGGTCGCCGCTCGGATCGCCGCCCCGGTATTCGGCGCTGGAGCCGGTCAGGTCCAGGAACGCCTCCTCGAGCGAGCCGCCGCGTCCGGTCAGCTCCGCCACCGAGGTGTCGGCCAGCAGCCGCGCCTGGCCGATCACCACCAGGTGCTCGGCGGTGAGCGCCATCTCGCTGATCAGGTGACTGGAGACCAGCACCGTGCGGCCCTCCGCGGCCAGCGACTTGAGCAGGTCTCGCACCCAGCGGACGCCCTGGGGGTCCAAGCCGTTGACCGGCTCGTCGAACAGCAGCACACCGGGGTCGCCGAGCAGCGCGGCCGCGATGCCGAGCCGCTGGGCCATGCCGAGCGAGAACTTGCCCGCGCGCCTGCGGGCGACGCCGGCCAGCCCGACGACGCCGAGCACCTCGTCGACCCGCGAGCGCGGGATGTCGTTGCTGGCCGCCAGCGCCATCAGATGGTGATGGGCGCTGCGGCCGGGATGGAAGGTGTGCGCTTCCAGCAGCGCGCCGACCTCGCGCAGCGGCCAGCGCAGGGCGCGGTAGGGACGGCCCCCGATGCGAGCGTGCCCCGCGTCCGGCGCGTCCAGCCCCATGATCAGGCGCATGGTGGTGGACTTGCCCGAGCCGTTGGGGCCGAGGAAGCCCGTCACCATGCCCGCTCGCACGTCGAAGCTCAACGCATCGACCGCGACGGTCGAACCGTATCGTTTGGTGAGCCCCCGAACCTCGATCATCGCAACCTCCCAGCGGCACGCGAGCGCGCGCCATGGGGACCACGCTACGAAGTCGGCAGCCCTGCCGGAATCCGATTACCCCCCGTCCCCGGGCGGGGGTTTCCCCCCGGGCGGGGCCTCCTCCCGACGAGTCCCACCCCGCATCTCCCCCGCTCGTCTCCCTCACCGACCGTCGGTGGCTCCCGGGTACACTCACCGAATGAGCCGCCTGGAGGATTCGGTCGACCGGATCGCTTCCGGGACGGGATTCTCCGGGGTCGTGCGCGTCGACCGCGGCGGCGCTGTCCAGCTCGCCAAGGCGTATGGCCTCGCCCATCGCGGCTGCCACACCGCCAACACCGTCGACACCCGGTTCGCCATCGCCAGCGGCACCAAGGGACTGACCGCACTGA